>JACCDL011292710.1_pt1 | contig 20247 bp, 22 predicted proteins | sample 7441931 | NCBI WGS metagenome assembly JACCDL01 (sample SAMN15323437, study PRJNA562643) | freshwater metagenome | isolation source: river surface water | place: USA:Blue River Watershed | collected 2017-08-16 | reverse complement strand
GGATCAAAGTATCCAATATCGATATCGATCAAATGTAAATGATGAACCGCGACATCAGCACTCACTGCGAGTCCGTCTTTACGCGCCTGCTTTAAGAGTTCAAGGCCTGCTGCAGACGACATGCGGCACAAATGAACTCGAGCACCAGTTGCCGCCATCAACTCAAAAATCGTATGCAAGGCCACCGTCTCGGCCATGACAGGCACGCCCGACAGTCCCAAACGACCAGCTACGGCACCGCTATGGGCAACACCGCCTCGTGATAAAAAATAATCGCACGGCTGAATCCAAAGCGTATAACCAAAACTTTTGGCATATTGCATCGCACGCAATAAAACCTGGGTATCGGTAAACATCGCTCCGGCGTGGCCAAAGCCAATACAACCGGCCTCGGCAAGCTCAGCCATTTCAGTGATGACTTCTCCTTTTAAACCGACAGTCATCGCGCCAAGCGGATAAAGCGAGGCGGCTTGCAAGCCCCGGGCACGGTGTTTGAGCATCTCAACGAGACCGGGTTCATCAAGCGGCGGATCGGTGTCGGGCGGACAGGAAAGCGAAGTGATACCGCCTTCAAGTGCGGCTTGCATCTCTGACTCAAGGGTTGCCTTGTATTCAAAGCCTGGCTCGCGGAGTCGGGCAGCCAGATCGACAAGACCTGGAGCAATACAGTATTGAGAAAGGTCAAGATTTAGATCGGAAGAAAATCCTAGAGGCTTATCACCGATTGCAAGTATCTTGCCATCAGCGATATAAAGATCGGTCCGTGCATCATGCAGCGTTGCGCTCACGCCATCGAGCATGACAGGACCAAGCAAGCGGCCACCTTTGAGGCTAATTCTCATGCGCTTGCCACCAACAAACTCATCACCGCCATGCGAACGGCAATCCCAAAGGTAACCTGCTCAAGAATGACGGCCTGGGGACCGTCCGCGACAGCCGATTCGATTTCGACCCCACGATTCATCGGTCCTGGGTGCATGACGATGGCATCGGACTTTGCTAAAGCAAGTTTTTCTTGAGTAAGCCCATAATGTTTAAAGTATTCTTGCGCCGAAGGCAGCAAAGCGCCGCGCATCCGCTCATGTTGCAAACGCAACATGATGATGACATCAACGTCTTTTAACCCTTTTTTCATATCGGTATAAACTTGACAACCCATTTGTTCAAGTCCCGATGGCAGCAAGGTCAGGGGCCCAATGACTCTTACCTCAGGCACACCGAGGGTTGTGAGCGCATGAATATCGCTTCGTGCCACGCGCGAATGAAGCACATCACCCACGATTGCTACACGCAGCTGCGTGAAATCCTTCTTAAAATGACGAATGGTGTACATGTCAAGCAGGCCTTGGGTGGGGTGAGCGTGCCGCCCGTCGCCCGCATTGATGACATGAACCCCTTCGCCTCTTGTTCGATTGACATGTTCGGCAATCAAAAACGGCGCACCACTTGATGCATGCCGCACAACAAACATATCGGCATGCATCGCCACCAGATTGTCGATAGTATCAAGCAGGGATTCGCCCTTGGCAGCCGATGAGGTATTGATATTGAGGTTGACCACATCGGCAGACAGCCGTGTTGCGGCGATTTCGAAGGTTGTGCGCGTGCGCGTGGAGTTTTCAAAGAAAAGATTGAAAACGCTTTTCCCGCGCAGCAAGGGAACCTTCTTTACATCTCTTGTGTTAACGCCTAAAAATCCCTTTGCAGTATCGAGAATATGGTGAATCAATGCTCGAGGTAAACCTTCGATGGTGAGAAGGTGCTTGAGTTCACCGTTTGCGCTAAGTTGAGGATGGGGCATTGATTCAATCGTTCGACTGAGGAGCGATTAAACCAGAAATTGGTGTGGACTTGGGCTAAGAAGAGAAAAAATCTACTTCGATTCTCATCACTGTCCTGCAGCCGCTCCGGCTTCAAGCGCAAGTTTGGCTTGTCGCACACCGTCTTCAAGCGCCCAAGTAGCGAATTCGGAAGAGGACTTTGATGGGGCAACCTCATTGCCACTAGCGAGTATCCGCTTGACTAGATCGGGATCCCGCAAAACAGCCTGGCTTGCATCAAAAAGCCTTTGCACGATGGGTGCAGGCAATCGACCCCTTGAAGCGCCGGTGCGCCACCCTTATAGGGTACGTGCACAATATCGACGCCAGCTGCTTTGGTGAAGAGTAGCCCGGGTAAGTGCGTGCCGCCACCGACGCCCGATGATGCATAGTTAAGCTTTCCAGGAGCAGCCTTAGCCCTTTTAATCAATTCTGGAACATTCTGAATTCCAGATCCTACTGAAACCGCAAGCAATAGCGGCGCAGTAGTCCAACGACTAATGGCCGTGTAGTCCCCTGGTTGATGCTTGAACTGCTTGTAGATTGCCTGCAAGGTACCGAGGTGGCTGGAGTTGTGCATGAACAAGGTGTAGCCGTCTGTTAGTGCAAAGAGGATCAGCAGCTTTTTGTGTCCGGTCATAACGGTAGCCATCATGTTGCGCAAGCGCATTGCTTCTCGGTTAATCGAGCTTGATATGTCCATCGCGAATGATCTTTCCCCACTTACGAATTTCAGACTCATCATTGACCTGAAATGGATCAGCGCCTTTCAAAACTTTATTCTGTTCTTATCGAAAGCGTTAATGTGCCGTCGCTGGCTTGTGCCAACATGACAGCCTCCTTAGCGCTGATATTGACCCTGGCTCCGACGTAGTCAGCATGAACCGGCAACTCCCGTCCGCTGCGGTCGATCAATACAGCAAGTTCAACACGAGCAGGTCGGCCATAGTCAAAGAGTTCATTTAGCGCCGCGCGTATCGTCCGACCCGTATAGAGCACATCATCAACCAAAATGATGTGGGCGCCTGTAATGTCAAAGGGCAAATCGGTTGTACCCTTGGCTATGGCGCTCAAGCCGCGACGCTGGGCATTATGGCCATAGTCATCGCGGTGGTAAGCACTTGACAGAAACCCGAGGCCACCCATGCGCTCTAGTGGCAAACTTTTCTGAAAATCCTCATAAAGTCTGCGCGCCACCCAGGCACCGCCGCTATGTATGCCGATAAAGTCACACTTGCGCGCATCCGAAGCCAATCGTTTGCCAATGGCATTTGCCAAGCTCTTGAGTGTTTGCTCGGCATCGGGACAGTCGTTTGGATGTTCTCCACTCATCATGTTTCCCTCGCGCCATAGGGCGCAGCGGCCACGGTCCCAAGCTTTTGACAATCACCTTGAGCTTGCAACCTAAAGATTAAGCTTCCGATATTAAACTTGGGTACTTATTTTCGGAAATCAGCCTCATGACTAGTCAATCTGTCATACATCCCGTGATCTTATGTGGCGGCTCAGGTACACGACTTTGGCCCTTGTCCCGACAGCAATTTCCAAAACAGTTTGTACCTTTGATTCAAGGCAAAAGCCTCTTAAGGCTGACAGCTGAGCGTCTTAAACCATTGCTTCAGCCATCTGTAACAACTCCTATTACGCTTGTTACCGCTGCTGAGCATCGCTTTTTAGCGCGTGATGCCATGAACCAAGCAGGAGTTGAAAGCAAGCTACTGCTTGAGCCGGCCGGTCGGAATACGGCCCCTGCCATTCTTGCGGCAGCCATTGATCTTGAAAGACGCGCTGGTCCAGAAGCCCTAATGCTTGTTGTACCTGCGGACAACTTCATACCTGATGCCGAGGCATTTGCAAGATCGGTGTGGGCTGGCATCGAACAGGCCAAAGCGGGTTGGTGGGTTATTGCCGGTGTCGTCCCGAGCTTTCCCGCCACAGGCTATGGCTACATCGCCTTAGATAGCGAAGCAGCGCAAGAAGCGATGCGAGCGGGCAGCCATCCCGCCTGTGCCTACCCCATCAAGGGATTTGTTGAAAAGCCAACGCTTGACCGAGCGCAGGCCATGCTGCTCGAAGGGGGTCACTTCTGGAATGCTGGCATCTTCCTTGTCAGTGCTCGCACTGCGATTGATTCAGCGAAGATGCACTGCCCAGGCATGCTTGAGCAGCTCAATCAGGCCTTTGATGAATCGACTAAGGACTTACAAGCCAACGCACGGACCACTTATCCAAAGGAACTTAACGATCTAAGCTTGGGTAAGAGTTTTTCAAATGCTCAAAGTATCAGCATCGACTACGCTGTGCTTGAAAAACACGACAGGGTTGCCATGGTCCCATTTTCAGGCGCTTGGAGCGACGTGGGTAGCTGGAAATCCGTTGCAGAAATCAGCTGCGAGCCCGATGCCCAAGGCAATCGCCACATGGGCAATGCACACACACTTTGTGCTAGCCACGATAATTTTGTCTACGCACAAGACAGGCCCGTTGTCACAGTGGGTGTTAGCGATTTACTGATCATTGATACGCCCGATGCCGTTCTCGTCGCTCACCAATCAGCGGTCGAACAGGTCAAAGAAGCTGTGGCGGAACTCGATCGCCGCGGTGTGAGTCAGGCCCGGTTTCATCGACGCGTAGCCCGCCCCTGGGGCACTTACGATTCGATCGACGCGGGTGACCGTTTTCTGGTCAAGCGCATCACCGTCAACCCAGGCTCAGCGCTATCCCTACAAATGCATCATCATCGTGCCGAACATTGGATCGTTGTAAAAGGAACGGCAAAAGTCACCCGAGGCGATGAAGTCTTTATTCTGGGGGAAAATCAATCAACCTTCATACCGCTTGGCGTTAAGCATCGGCTCGAAAACCCAGGAAAAATGCCGCTTGAAATGATCGAAGTCCAATCTGGGAGTTATCTTGACGAAGACGATATTGTTCGATTTTCTGATCAATACGGCCGAGCTTAGGCGCGTAAGAATTGTTCAAGGATTTCCACGGCAGCCAAGGCATCGATGGATTCATCAGCATCGATGCTCGCTGACCCAAGCAAAGCTTTGATTTGACCTCCACTGCGGTCGCGCGCAGCAAGACTTGTGAACTTTTCATTAAGCTCACTCACGGGTCTTGCAAATCTTCCCCTTAGTTGATTGGCAAAGCGTTGGCAAAACGCGGTATTGGGTAGCGGCGCACCGTCAGGATGGCTGGGCACGCCGACAATCAAGGACTCCGGTTCCCAGTCACTTATTAATCGTGCGATCTCGGCAAAGCGTTGATTTTTATCACGGTTATTGATTTGCAATAAAGGCCTGGCGTCGCGCGTGATGAGGTTTCCAATGGCAACACCGATACGATTTAAGCTGACATCAAATCCCAGAACGATCTGAGAACTAGGCATGCCCTGCGGCCGGTGATAAAAACATCGGGTGAATACCTAGAAGGCCAAAGGCATGGTGAAAGCGCTCTTCAACAGGCACATCAAACATCAGCGAGGCTGTTGCCGGTACGGTTAACCAGGCGTTTGCTGCAAGTTCCTCTTCAAGCTGACCCTCACCCCATCCTGCATAACCCAATGCCATCAAGAGTCGCCGCGGTCCCTTGCCTTCGGCGACAGCCTCAAGCACATCTTTGGACGAGGTCAGCGCAATATCCGAACCGACATGGATACTCGAACTAAATGACCCCGCGGGCGAATGCAGCACAAATCCACGGTCATTTTGCACAGGGCCGCCTGCAAACACTGGCTGGCTTGCAAAACGCGTATCGTCTAACTTAAGACTTATGCGCTCGAAAAGATTGGCCAGGTCAATTTCAAGCGGGCGATTGACCACAATACCGAGCGCACCTTTCGGTGAATGCTCTGCCAGATAGATCACGGTGCCCGAAAAATTGGGGTCAGCCATAGCTGGCATCGCCACCAAAAAGTGGTTGGATAAGTCAGTGAAATGCTCGGGGTGTTGGGGGTGTTGAGACGCTGTCATGGTTGGACCTTAAGATAAGCCCAAGTGTAGCAAGCCACCGGGGCTGCAACCCATCACCTCACCAAAGCATTCATATCCAAAATCGGCATCATGACCGCCAGGACGGTTTGCTCAACCTAAGCCCAAGCATCCGGCCGACGAATTCCCAATCCAGGTATACGTTCGGGAAGTTGCGACTGCGCAATATGAGACTTACTCAGGATTTTTGACCAATGCGCGTATTGTTTTAGATCAGAGGCAATATATCTTGCTTCAGCGCGAGCAATCGGCGCAACAAGCCCCAATCGAATCTGTGGGTGGTATTTACGGATTGACGCGAAGGCAGCCTCTAGGTCCGAATCATTTGAGCAAACAACCACCTGCTCAAATTCGCCCTTCCAAGCACCATTAAGCATGTCGCAAGCGAGATTCACATCCGTTTTCTTTTCTGTGAAATCATAAACCTGAACACGATCGATTTCTGGCGTCTCGTTGATGGGGCTTACCAGACGAAGAAATGGTTTTGTCGCTGCCATTCGACCTTCAACGATTTGCAAACGCATTGGATACAAGGTCCTGAGTGCTTGTAGGTAAATCCTCTGGCGGCGCGCCGACTCTGCGCTATCGCACATCTTGGCTAGTACCGGCGCAGTGTAGTAACGGACCTCTAAAAGATTCGGTGAAGGATGCAGGACATACCGCTCAAACAAAGCGACCAAATCTAGCCACTTAAGTCTCGTTCCTCTGAGCAACCCGTAGTAAAGGTTATACCCATCAACGAAAACTTTTGTTCGCATCAGGCCCCCCAAAAAGCGAAGCCGCCAAAAGGCGGCCCGCAACCCCAAAAGCACCTTAACCTGCAAGGCGGTCGAGGGGTGAGTCGTTTCGAAATCCTATCACTAGTCACAATCGAAAACAATCACCTCCCCAAAGCATTCATATCCAAGATCGGCATCATGACCGCCAGGCCTATTGTGAGTACGATCGCTCCCATCACAAGAATCATGAATGGCTCAAGGATGCTGGTGGTTAAAAGTGCCCTACGCTCGGCCTGAGCAGTTGCCACGACGGCGGCCTGATCAAGCATTTTGTCAAGATCCCCAGTGGCCTCGCCGCTTGCGATCAGGTGTTTAAGTAGCGGCGGAAAACCAGGGGCATCGGCAAGGGCCTTCGACAAACTCATGCCCTCTCGCACACGTTCGAGCGCAAGCATCACCGCCTCACGCATCACAAGATTGCCTACCGTACTTGCCGCAGCCACTAATGCCTGCATTAAGGGCACCCCTGAGGCCACGAGCATGGCCAGTGTTGAAGCAAAACGCGCCGTATTCCAATCGACGATCAATCGACCTAGCACTGGCATGCTGATCAAGCGCCGATGGACAAGACGCCGAAACCCTTTGCCTTGCATCGCCCGATAAAAGAGCAAACCCGCTACAAGGCCGGCCGCTGCTGCATAAAGGCCATAAGCCAGGATTGCATCAGAAACAGTGATCAGGGCCTGAGTGAGCCAGGGTAGGGTTTGTCGGGTACTTGCAAAAACCTGGACCACTTGCGGCACCACAGTACTCATCAATGCGATCACGACCGCCATCGCAACCAAACTCACAATCGCAGGGTAGACCATGGCAAGCCCAATCTTCTGGCTTAGTTGTCCCGCCCGTTCTAAATCCGAGGCCAGTCGCAAAAGAACAGGTGCCAAATCACCCGATTGCTCACCCGCTGCAATCACCGCACGGTACGTTTCAGGGAAATCACGCGGATAAGCGGCTAGCGCTTGTGCCAGGGACTGACCGGCAACCACTTCACTGCGTACCGCCGAAATCAGATCACGTAAGCGCTTTTCCTCGGCTTGTTCCACCACGGCAAGCAATGCCCGCTCAAGCGGCAGTCTTGCGGCAACAAGACTTGCTAGCTGTCGGGTTGCGTTTGCAAGGGAGCTCGCTTTGACTTTTCCTGATAACCAAGCGATATCACGACTTTGAGCCTTTTGCTGTTCCGAACGATCTAATTGCAAACACAATAAGCCACGCTCGCGCAGGATTGAACGCGCATGACGCATCGACTCCGCATCAAGATAACCGCTCTCGCGCTTACCATCGCCGCGTAAAGCTTCAAAGCGAAAGGCAGCCATATGCGTCTAGGCGTCGCGGGTCACACGGACCACTTCGTCGACACTTGTTGATCCGGCTTGAAGCCAACGCTGCGCATCTTCGCGCATGTTCTTAAAACCATTGCGCTGAGCCAGCTCACGCATGCGAGCCTCAGAGGCAGCTTCGTGAATCAAGGCCTGCATGGCTTGATCGACCTCTAAGAGCTCACAAATGGCGGCCCGGCCGCGAAATCCGCTTTGCGCACAGACTGAGCAGCCAACCGCTCGCCAAGCACCGGGGTGTAGCGGGTCAGGCACCTTGCATGCTTCACAAAGCAGTCGAATCAAACGCTGCGATAAAACGCCTAATAAGCTTGAGGATAATAAGAACGGTTCGATACCCATATCGACAAGCCTTGTCACAGCCGCGATCGCATCATTCGTATGCAGGGTTGCAAGCACCAAGTGACCAGTCAGCGAAGCCTGTACCGCGATCTGAGCGGTCTCCAAATCGCGAATTTCACCGATCATGACCACATCAGGGTCTTGTCGCAAAATTGCGCGAAGCGCTCTTGCAAAATCCATATCAATTCGCGCATTGACCTGAGTCTGACCTACACCCTCTAAATCGTATTCAATCGGATCCTCAACCGTAAGAATATTTGTTACGGTGCTATCGAGCTGACCGAGTGCCGCGTAAAGCGTGGTGGTCTTGCCCGAACCGGTTGGACCGGTCACTAAAACAATCCCATGGGGCTGACGCACGAGCTTACTCAAGGCGACACGGGTATCGTCTGCCAATCCCAGCGCTTTCAAGTCGAGCCGGCCAGCTTGCTTATCAAGCAAGCGAAGCACCGCGCGCTCACCATGCCCGGTTGGAAGCGTCGATACCCTCACATCGACCGCCTTACCTGCAACCCTTAAAGCCATCCTGCCATCTTGCGGCAGACGCTTTTCTGCAATATCGAGAGAGGCCAAAATCTTGATACGCGAAAGCAAGGCAGCGTGTAACTCGCGCCTTGGTCTGGCCACATCCCTCAAGCTGCCATCGATACGAAAACGTACCAGCGAAAAATGCTCAAAGGCCTCGATATGAATATCAGACGCACCATCGCGCACCGCTTGGGTAAGCAAAGCATTAATCATCCGAATAATTGGTGCATCGTCTTGAGCGTCGAGCAAATCTTCAACTCTTGGCACGTCTTGCATCAATTGACTCAGATCGAGATCGCTCTCAACTGCGTCGACCACAGCTGCTGCAGAACCGTCTTGTTTTGCATAGGCCTGGGCAATATCGCGCTCCAATTGATCTTGAGGCAGACGTTGAAAGACCAACTCTTGATCGAGGACCCTGTAGAGCTCATTCACACCAGCGCTGCTGCTTGCCTCACATTGCAAGACCAACAAACGCCCTGCGTCTTCAGCCTTAACGAGTAATCGATGGCTTCGAGCAAAGCTATAAGGAACAAAACGAGCTGGGGACACAGGTACCCAAGTCGAATCGTCGATAGTCATCGAGGCACCTCGGGAAGCACGGGGGCCTCCTGCTTGGGCATCAACACAGCCCCAGGAAGGGTTTGCTCTTGCTGAACAGCTCGCATAAATTCATAACGATCTTGCGTGAGGGCATTAGCCGCCTCTGCGCTTCGAAGTACACGGGGTCGGAGAAAAACCAAAAGGTTGGTTTTGTTTCGCGAGCGCGCATCGTAACGGAAAAGCTGTCCTGCAATCGGAATGTCGCCAAGGATTGGCACGGACTGCGTGTCACCACTGCTTCGGTCCTCAATCAGACCGCCGAGAACAATAATCTGACCGTCATCAACCAGCACATTCGATTCGATCGCACGCCGGTTGGTGATGAGGCCAGCACTTAGCGTTTTGTCCTGAATACTAGAAACTTCTTGATAGATTGCAAGCTTCACCGTGCCACCCTCTGACACTTGCGGTCGCACACGCAAGGTCGTTCCGACATCGCGTCGCTCAACCGTTTGAAATGGATTAACAACACCACCGCCTGCGCCGGTATTGACATAAGAGCCGGTTACAAAGGGAACGTTCTGCCCGATGATGATCCGGGCCTCTTCGTTATCAAGCGTGAGTAAATTAGGTGTTGCAAGCACATTACCGTTGGCGCGCGATTGCAAGGCATTGGCAAGCACACCCAAATTGATTAAGCCCGCGGTGTTTGATCCTGCACCCGGAAGCGGCGTGTTTCGGATGACACCGATGTTAAGCCCCTGGGCTGCGCCAAGCACATTCGTGGTGAGATCGAGAATATTCGTACCCTCACCGCGAGCAGATAAGTTGGTACCGCCAATCGCACGCGATGCACCTGAAACCGTACCGTTTAAGAATTGCCACTGAAATCCAAGCTCAGCAGCTCTATCGGCATTGACTTCAACAATCAATGATTCGATATAAACCTGAGCACGACGCACATCGAGCTTATCGATCACCGCACGAATATCGCGAAAAACCGGCTCAGAAGCGGTGATGATTAGCGAGTTGGTGGCCGCATCTGCTGCAATCACAACAGCCCCTAAGCGGTTAATACTGCTTGCCGGGCCGCTTGCACCCGCAACACCAAGCTGCCCCGACTGCGAAGCACCCATGGCCATATTTTGTCCACCGAGCCCAAGCGCACCGCCACCCTGCGGAGTTGCTCCAAATCCTGTGCCAGCAAAGCCAGCAGCGCCTCCCATGGCGTTTGGCCCCATCGATGAAGATCCAAGACCTTGTTGAGCCGCAGCTCCGGCATGGGTCAGACCACCAGAGCCACCACCGAGGCCTTGATTCATCATAGCCCCGGAGGCACCAAAGCCTGATGCCCCAGCAAGCGAGCCGCCAAGACTTGTACCCTCGCCACTCAAAATGCCTCGAAGCGTTTGCGCCAAGCGGGTCGCTTCAGCGTTTTTTAGATAAACCACATGGATATTGCCGGGCTTGCCCGATGGCTGATCGACTTGATCGATCAGTTGCCTGACCTGCTCGATGCGCGCAGGCGATGCCGATCGTACCAGCAAGGCATTGCTTCGAGGCTCAGGAACAAGACTCACCTTAAGTCGGGCATCGTTAGCACCCACCTCGCTCGCCTCGAGCAGTCGTGATACCAGCAAAGCCACCTCGCTTGCCGAGGCGTGTTTGATTGCTATCGAAACAAACTCAGCCTTGACTGGTGCATCAAGCTCTTCGATCAATTGTGCAATACGTTCTAAATTGCTCGAGTAATCAGTCACCACCAGACTGTTATTGCTTGCCATCGCTGAAATCGTATTATTGGGTGGTACAAGCGGACGAATGATCGGCAAAATATTGTTCGCCAACTCATAGCGCAAGCGAAAAACTCTCGTAATGACTTCCTCTCCGCTGCGGGCTAAACTCGCCTGTTGCTGCACAGGACCGCCATGCAATTTTGCATCAACTTCTGGTACGACTCGCAGGCTATCGCCGACGTGAACCATCGCAAAAAGCTGCATACGGAGCGCACTCTGAAACAAGGCAAGCGCTTGATCCTTAGTCAAGGGCCTGCTCGATTCCAAGCTCATACGGCCCTTCACACGTGCGTCAACCAGGATTTGGCGACCCAATAAATGGGAAAAAGCCGCGGCCACGGTATCGATGTCGGCATCTCTAAAATTCAACTGCAGGCGATCACCGCCAACACGCTGAATCGAGCCCTTGCTTTGCGAGGGGGCAGCGCTCGGTATCCCGGACGGGAACGTAGCAGGCGCAGGGGATAAAGCTGAGGACTGAGACTGCGAGTCGGGCGACGCCCGCGACTGCGCGTCTGGCGATAGTCGAGGCTGGGTGTCTGTCGATGGCGGGCTCGCTGCTTGGCTTGAGTTTGTAGTGCCAGCGCTTATCGCTTGAGCTGACGGGTTTGCGGGCAATAAGGCAGCAGGCTGCTGAGCATAGGATGCTTGAATAAAGGGCAGCAACAGAAGTACTACCGATAGCTTGCGATTTGCGATACGTCGAGCAGCCATGCGAAGTCTCTGCGACTGCACGACTTTTCCGTTATTCGTTCTATATGCTTGATTCATTGACATCCTTTATAGCGGAGAGATGGCGATTGCTTTAGGGCAACAATCGCATCACCGTCGCGTCGGCCTCCCGAGTCCCCATCAATGACAAAAGCGGCCTAAGCCTTGCTTCTTCCGCAGGCAGGGGACGCGCTTCAATACGAATACCCCTTCCTGCTTCTGGCGCAGCTCGCAGATCCAGCACACCGTCAAGTGTGCGCATGGTCCATTGCTTGCCGTTACCAAGATCAAAAGCCCAGTCGTAACTTCCAAGCGGTTGAACCGGTGAAATGCGTGCAGCGAGATCGCTTATCACCAGGTTAACCCGTCCTACCGAAGGCTTAGCCGGATCAGCATGCGTCGCAATCAAAAGCTCGCTCCAGCGAAATTGCAAGCGTGCGCTGGGTTGCAAGCTATTCCAGGGCGATCCCAGTGCTGCAAAATCAAGTCTTGGCAAATCTAGCTGTCCTGCGGGCACTTGAAGCGTTTGATCGCGCCAGGCCAAGCGCAAAGGTCGATCAAGGCCTTGCATGCTCACTTCGAGCGCAGGACCGCCCGCGAGTAGCGCAAAGGGATTGATACGCCATCTCAAGGGCTCGGGTAGGACAAGGCCCTTAACCTGATCGCGTGCACGCGCCTGTTCACCCGCTTCATCGCGACCACCTGACCCACTAGTTGCGGAGGCGCTCGTTGCTTGGCCTGATTGTTTGACGCTGACAAGCAAATACGCTTGTCCACGCCAAATGGTACCGCTTGCCTGAGCCAGGCGAATTCGGCCAGCAGTTGTACTTGCGGCAGCTTCGTCAAGCCAGGTTGCCGGCGCATGCAAGACCGCAGCAACGACCATGATCAACAAAACAACAATAATCTTCATGTCCGTCCAGCCGCTTCAACGAAGCGAATCCGGATCTTTAAGCGGTCACTTTGCGCAGCCCGCTCGATGCGAAATTCTGACCATTGAGTTTGTGTTTCGCGTCTCACCTCAACAAGCCAAGCCATAAACGGCATTCGCGGTACCGCTGCTGCCTCAAGCAAAACAGATCCTTGATCGAGAACTTTTACTGAAACGCCGTCGAGATCGGCTCTTGCCTTCAGGCTTGCTAGAATTCTGGATTCTAGATCTTGCCGCTTTGCCTGCGGAAGCTGTTGATCCAGACTTCGCCATTCTTGGGCTAAGGCTTGCATCCGCCCCCGCTCACGCTCAAGCCGATCCAAGCGTTCATGTAAGACCTGCCTCGATGCGAGCATGGGTTCCACCCAAGCCAAAAGCAAGACTGCAGGAACTAGCACACAGAGGGTGAAGCCAATCAGACGACGCTCGCGTTGTTTAAGCGATTGGAACCAGTGGGCAAGCCCTTGCAGCTGACTAGGAACCATAACCCTGCCTTGATCGTGCCTGCCATTGCATCAAACCTTCCTGAGCCGCACCCCATTGCACCGACCAACCTGCTTTCGATGCAAGATCTTGAACAATTGGCCGCAGACTTTGTTGATCGACTGCCGAAGCGTTGTAGCGCAGGCTCAAGATCGCTCCCGATGGGCCGGTACGCCACTCGATCATTTGGACGGCGTCGGCGGCGCTTGCGCCCGCTGCACGCGAAAGCGCCCGCTGCATAAGAAGCATGCCCGCTATAGGATCCATATCCGTGGCTTGGCCAGATCCGACAAAGGGTGACTGCCGGCGCTGATCAAGGGCACGCTGCAGCTGCAACACTGGATCAACCATGACCGTCTGATTGGGCATCGTCTCTTTGAACAAGCGACCAAGTTCTGCTTCAGCTTCCTCGACTCGGCTTTGCAGGGTCCAAGTGTCGATTTGCAATCCAATGCCCGCTACAGCCATGCATGCCAGGCCAAGCGTCATCGGTCGCCGCAAGCTGCCTTTTGGTGAATGGCTCAAGGCCCAGCGGACTTGTGCAACAAGTAGTGCAAATCTTCGACCTATACCCACTGAGTCAGCTGAAGTCGCAGCCCAGGCATTTTTCTCATCACCTAATACCAAGGCCTCAAGTAAATTCAAACCTTGTTCATGTTTTTTTAATGCCTTGTCAGGCCATTGACGGATGCGCGTTGATGCCTCGACTTGCCCTCGAGCTGGCGGCCAGAGGAGATCGAGGTTGCTATGTTCCCAGGCTTCCGATGGCTTGTCGGTTTGCGCTATCTCTGCGAAGTCAAACAAACATTGGGCAGGCCAAACACCCTCAAGCTTTAAACCAAGCGATCGAGCTTCGATCGCTAAAGCTTCGATCCATGATTTATCACTTAATGCCGCATACCACTGATCGCGCTCGAATCGACATGCCAGAACCAATCGATCTAAATCCTCAAGCAATGACCCCTCAAGCTGACTCTTAAGGGCGTTGACTCGTTCGACACCAACAAGCGGCAAAGGCTTAAATCCCAGCAAACGCGCATCTCTTGGATGAAGGTAGAGCTTGATCCCCTGAGCACCAGTCCCTAATGCCAGCGAGCCTGAGCCTGCTATGGCCTCATTACTTGCTGCTTCGAGCGAAAGCAGCAAGGCCTTTTGGGCCCGCCCCGCAACCGAAGTCCGGGAGGGCAAAAAGCAAGACCTGGATTGAGGCCTTAGCGCCAAGAAATGGTTTCCTTAATAATGGGTATGAAAAACATGGAGTTTGAGCAGCAGGACCGGATGATTCAGACCTTATATGACAGATTTAATACAAGCCCAAGGCAGGCATAAGCTTTCAAAAAATAAACCGCTTTTCGTCAAACCGAGTGCGACCATCGCCAGCCTTAAAGTGTTTCTCGCCAGACGACGCTGACTGCCTCACCGTCCAGACCACTTTGAGGATTTCGGTCATAGAGTATGCGAGCACGTGAACTCACCCGCCCATAGCCTATCACCCCCTCCATAAAGAAGAAACGCGAAAGGACAGTGAAGCGATCGCCTGCAAGCTCCTCGCTCAACGATAGGCTTGCCTTAAGCGCTGCCAAATCCATGAAGGCTCGCTCTTCGCGACGCTTTACCAAAATTTGGGCAGAAGCCAAGTCAAGGCCTGGAAGATAAGCATGTAACAACTCGGGGCTTGCCGTATTAATGTTCAAGGATGAACGCTGAGGCAGAACAATCATGTACCGCTCTAATCGTTGATAAATCGGCTGATCCATACCAGGAACCAACAGAAGATCTGCAGCGCGGCCAAAGCCAGGCGACACAGCATAGGCAGCAATCAACTCTGCAAGGCTTGCGTCAAGCCCTATAGCAGCAAGTAATTTTCTCAGGGCTTGGAGGTCTGGCGCTGAAGGCTTGGGCGTTTGCGGAAGTGGATCCGAGGCTGTGCGATCGCTTGTTTGCAGCAAATTGCGAAGATTAAATCGGGCTTGAGCGTCCTGGATTTGACCCGAAAGCACCGCCTTTGCATCCTTCGTACCTGCACGCGCACCCCCATAAACCGTCGGATCAAGCTCGGTTTGTTGTATGGCCATGGCCCAGGGTTCGCCTAAATGGTCGATGGTGGTGGTTCGGGCATCCAGACGAAGCACAAGCCGAGCCCAATCACTTGCTGCTCGCTCGATCCATCGAATCTGAGACGCATCCATGCGGTTTTCGATGGTACGCACGGCTAGTTGCTGACGCTCAAAGACTTGTGCTGCAAGGCTTGCTGCAATAGCAACAACCAGCATCGCAGCCAGGACGGCCGCGCCTTCAGCCTTGCGCCTCATGATTCTGGCCATCAATCAATCGCGCATCGAAAGCACACGGCGAAGCCGTTGCCCGTTTTGCATCACGATCAAAACCTCCAAACCCGACCACCGCTCAGGGGGAGATCTTGGATCTTGCGCAAGTGCCAGGCCAATGGGGCGCAATTCCATGCCACGCAAACCACTAAGCAAGGCTTGACTTTGACCAAGCTCGGAAAGACTGCGCGTTAGGACGCCATCACGAACCTCCCACCGTACCCAGCGGGGCGCCCTGGTAGGTAGCTGTTCGCTCATGGCACGTTGCAATAGCAACCAAGAGGACTCAGCACCCTCTGCAATTGGAAAGCTCATCATTTGCAAGGCAAACTGTCCGCTCTGTCTCAATTGGGCAGCTTCCATCAAATCCAGTTCAAGCTGACTCATCACTTGATTAAGGCGTTGGCTGCGATCGGTACTTGCAACAAGCTGTTGGCTGCTTCGTGCAACATGATCGAGACCACGCCAGGCAATTACGGCAAGGATCGCACTTAAAAGCACAGCGATCAATATTTCAACAAGGGTTAGGCCACGCTGCAAACGAAGTGGCATCGACGCAACCTGACCGGCATACGAACCAATATCACCATCAACATGAGCATCCGCATGATCATCAACATCAGCATCGACATCATCGCGTGCGCCATTGCTAGTCATGGTGCCTCCACCTTGTCAAGGTCAGCGAACCACTGTAGCGAAGCCAACCAATCGGGCCACCTGTCTTTGGCCTGCATCGAAAACCTGTAACTCAACCCTTCTAAAGCCAGCGTTAGGCGTTGCGATAACTTTTTGCGAACAGCTCAGAACGGTATCGAGTTGAGAACAATCAAATCGCTCCTCACCAATATTCGGCCACTCGCGCTTTAGCCGAATTTCCATGAGGCGGTTTTCAGCGCTCCATTGGGCTAGCATGCGTACATGCGCAATTTGTGCAGTTTGCGTACCCACCCCCAGGCTTCGAAAGACCGCAAGCATGGCAATTGATAGCAGCATCAACGCAACCAGGACTTCGACCAAGGAGAAGCCATAAATCTTTTTAATAAAACTCATAGCGTTCTGTACTTAATCGGACCAATGCCATCGCTTTGTAAGCTTACGCCTTGGCCCGCCCTCCACAGCACAAGCGACCAGGGCGAACCGATAGGCTCTGCACCGATCGCAAGAAAGAATGAAGGGCTTACGACCGCGCCTTTGGCCACATCGACGCCACCAGGATGCTGACGCAAGGCAATGCTGTCGGTGCGCCATTCGGTAAAGGCTTCCCAGGCCCGTGGCTTGAGCAGTTCATCGCCTTCAATTAATTGCCAGCGGCCAAGCTGATTGCGATAAAACCGATAACCTCGGTCGTCAAGTTCCAATCGAATCGCTTGCGCCAGCAGCCTTGCTTCGTCCTGAGCTGCATGAATTCGCGCGCCAAGCCGCTCAGCCTCGAGCGTGAGGCCTCTGCTTTGTAGGCCTTGAAGCGATAGCGTCGAAATCACGATCACGCTTGCCAACACAACAAGCACCACCAAGACCTCGATGAGGCTAAAGCCCTTATCTGCACGAAGCCTTAATCGCGACCTCATGCTCGAGTCATCAACAAGGCAAAGCCTAGAGGGTCCAGTTTCCCACATCAGCATCGACACCACTGCCCCCGGGTTTGCCATCAGCGCCCCAACTGAAGACATCGATTTCACCTTTAAGCCCTGGATTTAAATACTGATAAGGCCGCCCCCAAGGGTCAACGGGTAGCTTATCGAGGTAGGATTTCCATTGACTTGGCTCAGGGGGGACACTCGGGCGGGTGACCAGTGCCGCAAGACCTTGTTCCGCGGTCGGGTATGTCTGGTTGTCAAGCCGATAAAGCTTCAAGGCCTGCATGATCGAAGCAAGGTCTTGCTTGGCTGCCACCGCTCTTGCCTCGTCAGGTCGGGTCATCACCCTTGGCACAATGAGCGCTGCGAGCACGCCGATAATGACGATGACCACCATAATTTCGATCAAGGTCAGCCCGGCCTGACCTCGAATCCCGCCCACCTTACGTCGGCTTAGGCCAGCACTGTCGTGAATCAGACCCAGCCCAGCTCGAAAGCCTTGGGTCAATGGCTTGTTGACGCTATCAGTTCGGTTCATAGTACTCGCGTGTAGGTGGAAAGCAAAGGCGCTGATTCTCCGCGCTGAGGCTGATTGCCTGCCTTGCAGCTATCATAACAACCCAAGATGACACCGAATCAAGCACGCCTTCCAATCTGGTCACGAGCACTTAGTGCGGTTCTTGCCATCGCACTCGCTTACTTGATTGCGTACTGGCTAAGCAAGTGGGTTGCGCCAAAGCCCCTGTCTGCACCGACAGCCTCGCTTGCTCCGGCGCTTGAGCTTAGTGGTAATGCCTCAAAGCAAGCTGCTGAAGCACTTGGTTTGCTCTTTAGCAAACCCGCTGAGCAAGCCCTTGACATGGCCCCACCCGACATCAAGCTTCATGGCATTGTGTTTGCAGGTAAGGACAGCAGTATCGTGGCCAATGCAGCAGGCGAGAAGCCTCAGGTGTATCGGGCGGGTGAACCTATCGGCGCTTACCGTATCCGATCAATTCAACAGGATGCGGCCATACTTGAGCCTTTACCAGGCCTGTCAAAAGGTGCTTTGGGTCAAACGCTGCGCATCGAATTGCCCAAACGTGAGAGCTTGCTTCGCTAACCTGGGATCAATCGGCTGAGATATTGCGCACAGCCTTGAGGCGATAAAGACTTGGCCCTTTGCCCCAGACTGCAAAGAACACATCCCAGTGATGAAACATACCGCTATAAATCGGAGCACCGGCATGATGCGCGCGATGGTGTCCAGGTAGGACAATCAATCGGGCGATCCATAGGTCCATCCCCCAATCAGAGCCTGCATGCAGCCAAATTGCGTACGCACGACGACAGGCCATTGCCAAAAGCATGGCCGGCCAGGGTATGGTTCCAAAAAATACATCAAGCATCAGGGCTAGTAAGACCACCTCGCAAAAAAAGGCGATGATCCGCGAACATGGATGATGGCGATGAGTTTGCAACCAATCGCTGGCATCGACCGTGTGATGCCATGCATGGATAGGCCACAAGTAGCGCGTGTGCTCAAGTCGATGCCGAAGGGTGGCTATGCCGTCACCAAGCCATAAAGCAAGTAAAAAGGAGAGCATAAAGCTCAGGGTTTGCTCGCTTAAACCATCGATCTGAGTCGATGCCAGTTGGTGTTGGCCAACACCCAAACCAAAAAAGCTAAAAAGCCAGAGCACCGGCCCAAGCGCTAAGGCTTCAAAAAGCCAAAAACCAAGATTAAGCGCCCTAGCTTCACGATCCTTCGGATCATGGAACGATGCTTCGCGACCCGCGCAAAGACTGACAGTAAGCGGCAGAGCAAGCCAAAGCGCAGCAGACCATAGCAAGGCTTGTAGATAACCTGTCGAAAGATCTAGCATTCATAACTCCTTAAGCACATCGCTCACTTGCAAAAGTGCAGGCCCGAGTAGCACGACAAAGAGCGCAGGCAACATACACAGCACTAAGGGCACAACGAGCTTGACAGCGATCTGTCCTGCGCGCTCTTCAGCGTCAAATTCGCGCTGTTGACGCATGCTTTGGGCTAGGGCCTTTGCCGCGTCGATCATCGGGGTCCCAAGACGTTCAGCCTGAGCAACCAAGGACGCAAGACTTTCCAGCGACTTAGCATTACAACGCCAGGCCATATCAGCTAGCGCTTCAGCGCGACCAAGGCCCGAACGCAATGCGAGGCTTAAGGCTAAAAATTCATCACCAAGTAGTCGTGAACGCGCTGGCAGGTCGATCGCAATTCGGTGCAAACTCGCATCAAGGCTAAGCCCAGCGTCCATGGCAAGCGTGAGCAAATCGATCGCATCAGGTAACTCTGACTCAAACTTTGCAGTTCGACGCTTAGCACGAACATGGACCACAGCATCAATCGCACAAGTGATGATGACTCCAAAGGCGAACACCATGGTTTGAGCCGTCGATTGCAAAAACAAGATCGCAAATCCGATCAGCCCAGTACCAGATACGATAGCGAGCCATCGAAGCATTTGAAGTGCGCGCATGGGTATAGGGGGTCGCACACCCATGTGAACCATAGAATATTGAAATCGCCTATCGCAACGTTCTAGAAACGCTGCTTTAAGCTTTCTACCAACACGATCGGCCAAGACTTGCTTAGGGCGATTGGCGCTTGTGCTTGTCACCATACTAGTCCTCATGTCGCACCATGGATCGCATCCATAGGGCGCCGCAAAGACTTAAACCTAGCGCGGCCAAACTCAGCACCTGGCCGCGTGGGTCATGCCACAGCACAGCCATATGTTCGGGACGCCACACACTCAAACCGCTTGCGATCGCAAGCGGGAGCAAACCCAAAAACCATCCTGACCATCGCGCCTCAGCAGAAAGCGCCTTCACTCGAGCTCGTAACCTGAGCCTCGCGCGACTATTTGCCGCCAACTGATCAAGCAGATCTGGAAGCGGCCCACCGAGATCCTGGGCAATACGAAGTCCGAGAACGAGCATGCGAAGTTCGGCAAGCGGAAAACGTGCAGCCAGGTCATCGAGAGCGTCTTGCAAGCGCATACCCGCATGTAATTGCGTTCGAACACGTGAAAATGCCTCGCCCAAGGGCCCGGGGAAACT
>JACCDL010717672.1_pt1 | contig 20256 bp, 20 predicted proteins | sample 7441931 | NCBI WGS metagenome assembly JACCDL01 (sample SAMN15323437, study PRJNA562643) | freshwater metagenome | isolation source: river surface water | place: USA:Blue River Watershed | collected 2017-08-16 | reverse complement strand
TTGTCAATAAATGAATATAAAAATCTACCTCTGTTTACCAGGGTGATTAGCAATAATAATGCTACCCAAGGGCTATTTTATCAGCCCATTTTTGAATCAAAGGCCAATACCATTGAAGTGGATGCCTATTTAAACTATCAATTTAGCGACCATTTGCAAATCAATAATAAACTCAACTATATTCAATTTAATGGCATTAAAGATAATGTAAAGCCTTGGGGAATATTGCCCATTGAGTTCAATAGCAAATTGAGTTGGCTGCCCAATAAAAAATGGGTAGTAGATGGAGGTGTTCAGTATTGGAGTGGTTCTACACAACAGGATGCATCAAGCCTCCCTGTTGATGTAAAAGGCGCATTTTTATTGAATGCCGGATTTTCTTATAAATTAACTAAAAACTGGAGTGTTTGGGCAAAAGGGGATAATTTATTCAACAAGCCTGTGCAAAGATGGTCAGAATATCCGTCCTTAGGAGTTCAATTAATTGCAGGTGTTGTATATTCGTTTAGAAAATAATTATGGTAAATACACTAGTACAATATTTTATTCAATATGATCATTTAGACATCCCAGGTATGGGTACGCTTAAATGGATCAAGCAAGATGCCTATTGGCAAGATAACCAACTTATTGCGCCTGTTGAAAATATTATTTTAGATCCAATTGACAATAAGCCCTCCAAACAATTTTATGTTTTCTTGGCAGATGAGTTGTCCATTTCTACAGAGCAGGCAGTTTTAAAATATGAACAATTTTGGAATGAATTTTTGGAAAATAATTTAACTGAAATGTCCTTAGGAAATTTAGGTGTTATCCATAAACAAGAAAATAAATTTCTTTGGAATAGTCATTATGATGCTTCCTCTTTTTTCAAGAACATTACTTTGTCGCAGGACGCTATGACTCAATATGAAGATACTCTTGAGTCTACAAATTCCAATATTGATAAATGGTGGATTTGGGCTTTACTTATTACCTTATTATCTTTTGCATTAATTTATTACAAATTATATAGTTAACTACATGTATTCAACAAATACTATATGTCCCGTTTGCCATAAAGATAATATTGAGATATTCCTACATAGTAAAGACTATTCTTTAACACAAACGCCTTTTACTATTGTGAGTTGTTTACATTGTCAACTTCAGTTTACAAATCCAATTCCTAATAAAGAGGAGATAGTACCTTACTATCAATTTTCACAATACATTTCACATTCCGATGTAAAAGAGGGATGGATGAATAAACTTTACCATCGTGTACGTACCCATACGCTTACTCAAAAAACCAATTGGGTTCAATCTTTATTTACAGGCCATAAAGGCAATTTATTAGATATAGGCGCTGGGACGGGTGCTTTTGCTACTGCTATGGCTCAAAAAGACTGGAAGGTAACTGCGTTAGAACCTGACGAGGCTAGTAGAAATAGAGCAGCAGCTAATTATGGGATTCATTTACAAACTCCGGAGACGCTTTATAACTTACCCCCACAAAGTTTTGATGTAATTACATTATGGCATGTATTGGAACATGTTCATGATCTTACTGCCTATATGGAATCCTTCTGTAAATTATTAAAATACAACGGAAGGTTAATTATTGCATTACCCAATCACACTAGTTTTGATGCTGCTTACTATAAAGAATTTTGGGCAGCCTACGATGTACCAAGACATTTGTATCATTTTACGCCCGCTTCTTTACAAACACTTTGCAAACAACATCAGCTTCAAATTTTACAATATAAACCTATGTGGTTTGATAGTTTTTATGTGAGTTTACTTAGTGAAAAATATAAGCAATCGGGTGTGTTGGGAATAGCACGTGCATTTATAATTGGTTGTATCTCCAATATATATGCTTGGAAAAATGCAAAGAGAGCGAGTTCTATTATTTATGAAATTAAGAAAATAGGATAATCCTATTTAAACTTTAACTCAATTAATACAGGCCAATCCTTACCTGTAATAAAAAAGGTATTTCTCTTTTTGTGATAAGCTATTCCATTCAAAACTTTTCCTGGGTCTGCCGTTCTTGGATCCTCTTTTACACCTGCTAAACTTAATAGGTTGGTTAAATCAGCGGTCGCGGTTACATTACCTGAAATAGGGTTTATTTGTATGATATTATCTGTCAAATAGATATTTGCATATAATTTACCATCCACGTATTCTAGTTCATTGATATTAGACACATAGCCAAAGTTATTGTAAACCCCCACGGTTTTTTGAACTGAAAAATCAATTGGGTTTACATAGTAAATATTGCTGCCACCTGTACTTACTATTAAAGAAGTATCGTCATGTGTGATACCCCAACCTTCATAGGGCCAGTAGAATTCGCCAATTTGTTTAAAGGTTTTTACATCATACACAAATACCTTGTGTTCTTTCCAAGTTAGTTGATAAATTTTATCTTTAAATCGAGTAGCTCCTTCTCCAAAATACTGTTCTCCCAATTTGACAGGGGCTTTACTATTTTTCATATTGGAATCCAATAAAAGCAATTTGCTTTCTTTGTAATTTCCTGTACTTTCCAATAAGTGATCATCCATCCATTCAAGGCCTTGTGTGTATGAACTTGTATCATGAGAAAGCACTCTAACAATTTCAAATTGTAAATTTGTAGGTGCGGCAATCGCATTCTCATTAGCTAGCGCTTCTCCGTTGTTGGGTTCTGCAGTTTTACAGGCTAAAAAACCCATTGACAAAGCAACAAAAAATAGGGTAGACTTTTTGATCATATAGAGAAGGTTATGGGTGATAGCGAAAAGTTACTTTAAGTTACGATTACTTTCTGAAATCCTCTTTAAACATTAAATCTAAAGTGCATTACATCTCCATCTTTTACAATATATTCTTTTCCTTCAATTCTTAATTTCCCATTTTCTCTACAGGCTGCCTCACTTTTATATTTAATGAAATCCTCAAATGCAATTACTTCTGCCTTGATAAATCCTTTTTCAAAATCAGTATGAATTACACTTGCTGCTTGAGGAGCTTTCCAACCATTTCCTATTGTCCAAGCTCTCACTTCTTGTACACCAGCAGTGAAATAGGTTTCCAAGCTCAACAATTTATAGGCAGATTGTATTAATCGGTTTAAGGCAGGCTCTTTCATTTGATATTCTTCCATAAATAAAGCCTTATCATCTGGATCTTCTAATTCGGTTATTTGTGCTTCGATATTATTACACATTACAATTACTTGTGCACCTTCTTCTTTGGCCATAGCCACTAATTTTTCAGAATAGGAGTTGCCGGTGTGCATTGATTTTTCATCCACATTGGCTACATACATTACTGGTTTTTCTGTCAATAAGAAAATATCAGCAATAGCTACTTTTTCTTCTTTTGTCAATCCTAAGGAGCGTATACTTTTTCCTTGTTCTAAATGTGCCTTACAAGTTTTTAGTACTTCTAATTCTACTTTTGCTTTAGGATCCGTTTTAGCCATTTTCTCAGAACGCTGCATTTTCTTTTCTACACTGTCTAAGTCCTTCAATTGCAATTCTGTTTCAATAATTTCTTTATCGCCAATAGGGTTGATAGCACCTTCTTCTCTCAACACATTCTCATCTTCAAAACAACGAATCACATGAATGATGGCACTTACTTCTCTAATATTGGCAAGGAATTTATTTCCTAATCCTTCTCCTTTACTCGCGCCTTTAACCAATCCAGCAATATCTACAATTTCCAATTGAGTAGGAACAATTCTTTGCGGATTGATTAAATCAGCTAATTGTTGCAATCTATAATCTGGTACGTCTACCAATCCTACATTGGGTTCAATGGTACAAAAACGATAGTTACTTGCTTGTGCTTTAGCACTATTACTTACTGCGTTAAATAAAGTTGATTTTCCAACATTGGGTAATCCTACGATGCCTGCTTGTAATGCCATATCTGATTCTTTTTAAGTGGCGCAAAAATACAATTCTAATTGCAAAATGGGCTATATTAGTACCACAAACAATGCAACTATGGCAATGAATATTATCTGGATGGCCTTTTTTGTGATTGCTTTTCTAATTGCACTCCTAAAATTGGTGTTTTTGGGCGATACGGGCGTTTTTAAACTTTTGGCGGATGGAGTATTTGATTCCGCAAAGTCTTCGGTAATAGATGTTGCTTTCCCATTGGCAGGTACGATGGTCTTTTTCCTTGGATTAATGAACATTGCTGAAAAAGCGGGCGCCATCCAAAAATTGGCCAAATGGATGAATCCATTTTTGAGCAGACTATTTCCTGAAGTACCCGCAAATCACCCTGCAATGGGGCAGATGGTAATGAATTTTAGCGCAAATATGTTAGGATTGGACAATGCAGCAACTCCCTTTGGTTTAAAAGCCATGGAGAGTTTACAAAGTTTAAATCCTGAAAAAGAAAAAGCTACTAATGCACAAATCATGTTTTTAGTGCTTCATACTAGTGGATTAACAATTATTCCATTAACCATTATATCCTATCGTTTAGCCGCAGGCTCTCAAGATGCAGCTTCCATATTTATTCCCTGTGTATTAGCAACCATTGGAACTACCTTGGCAAGTATCATTATGGTTGGATTTTATCAAAAATTAAAATGGGATAAAGTTTTAATCACTTGGTTATTAGCGCTCATCGGATTAATGATTGGAGTTCTTTTTGCTGTAGAAGCCCTGACCCCTGTCCAAAAAGAGACTGTTTCTAAAATTGCAGGGAATGGATTATTATTATTAATTATCGTCATTATTATTGCAGGAGGAGCCTATAAAAAAGTATCTGTTTTTGATGCCTTTATAGAAGGTGCCAAAAGTGGCTTTGAAGTGATTGTAAAAATTATACCATATTTAGTAGCTATGTTGGTTGCTATTCGCGTATTTAGAGATAGTGGTGCAATGTCCTATATTATTAATGGCCTTACTTATTTGATTCAATTAACTGGGATCAATACTGAATTCATTGGTGCTTTACCGGTAGCAATTATGAAACCACTTAGTGGGAGTGGGGCAAGAGGAATGATGTTAGATATATTTCAAACACAAGGGCCAGATTCTTTTGTAGGGAAATTAGCCTCCATTTTTCAAGGTTCAGCAGACACCACTTTTTATATTATTGCTTTATATTTTGGCAGTGTAGGCATTAAAAAAGTTCGCTATGCACTTTGGGCAGGAATTCTTGCAGATATGGTAGGAGTGATCATTGCTATTTTTATTGGATATATCTTTTTTAAATAAGTCCAACTTGCAAGGTCAATTATAAACCCTCACTCATTTTCATTACTTCTTTCCATTCTGCTTCCGTAACGGGTTGTACAGACAATCTTCCTAATCTTACTAACGCCATATTGGCTAAGTTTGTATTGGCTTTAACATCCGCCAATGAAACAGGATTTTTTAATTTTTTATGGGGAGCGAAGTCAACAGCCAACCAAGCAGTTTCTTCAGTGGTTGGGTCTTGATAGGACTCCTTAACTACTTTTGCGATACCAACAATTTCCATTCCTTCATTACTATGGTACCAAAAAGCTAAATCGCCCTTTTTCATAGAACGTAAATTATTTCTAGCTCCATAATTACGTACACCATCCCAGAATGTTTTCTTGTCTTTTACAAACTGATCCCAAGAATATTTAAAGGGTTCTGATTTGATAAGCCAATATGCCATAAAAAATAATTTAATTAATATCCACTTGCCAACACGTCGGCTAAATGCATTACTTGAATAGTTTGTCCATTGAAATTTATTCTTCCATCTAAGTGCATCAAACAACTCATGTCTGAACTAATAATATATTCAGCCTCGGTTGCTAAAGCGTTATCAATTTTTTGATCCGCCATGGCAACACTGATGGTGTCATTCTTTACTGCAAAACTGCCTCCAAATCCACAGCAGGTTTCTGTATCGTTCATTTCCAATAGGGTTAATCCCTCTACTGCTTGTAATAAATGTCTTGGAGCTTCTTTAATTTTACATTCTCTTAATCCAGCACAACTATCATGGTAAGTAACTTTTGCATTGAAGGAAGCACCTAGCTTTTTTACGTTCATGATATTCACTAAAAATTCGGATAGCTCAAACATCTTGTTAGCTACTTTTTTGGCAGGACTTTGAAAAGCGTTGTTTTCGAATAATTTGCCATAATTGTTTCTTACAAATCCAGTACAACTGGCACTTGGACTAACGATATAATCAGCACCATCAAAATCTTGGATAAATTTGGTACATACATCTTTGGATTCACCCCAGAATCCAGCATTGAATGCAGGTTGACCACAACAGGTTTGTTGATCGTTATATTTTACCACACAACCTGCCTTTTCCAACACTTTAATAGTATTGAAAGCTACTTGAGGGTAGAGCTGGTCAATAAAGCAGGGTACAAATAGTTGAACGGTCATAATCAAAAATACGAATTGTAACTAAAAAACAAGCAGAAACAAAAAAGCATTCTCAACAAGTTGTGGAGAATGCTTTTTAGAGGTTTTACCCCATCAAGGGAATGGATTAAGGTTGAACCTGTAATCGATAAATATATTTATCAGCATTGAATCCTTTTTCAGACTTAGGATATTTTGCTTTGATTTCTTTGTAGATAGCTAGTGCATCCTCATTTTTACCATTTAATTCTAATAATGCTGCAGCACGATATAAGTATTCAGAAGAAATCGCTTCGTCTTCAGGGAAATAAGCCCCTGCTTTTTTGTAAGCATCAATTGCTTCTTGGTTCTTCTTTAATTCTGAATAAGCATCTCCGATAGTACCGTAAGCAATTGCTTGAACTTGCTTTGCATCGGTAGAGAAATCTTTTAAGAATTCTATAGATTTATTAAAATCACCGGTTCTAAAATAACTCACGCCAGCATAATACTTAGCAAGATTCGCTGCATCTGTGCCGCTAAATTCTTTAATTACATACAATGCACCTTTGCTTGTACCATCTCCATTTAATACTAAGTTAGAAGAGTCTAAAGCAAAATATTTTTCTGCTGAAAATAAGGCATCAGCTGCTTTTGCTTCACGTGGTTTTTGATACAATTCGGAATAACCAAAGATGGCTCCAGCAATAATTAAACCTCCCACTACTAAAGAAATGATCAGTTGTTGATTTTTCTTACTAATGGATACAGGTGCTTGTTCTTGTTCTTGTTGTAAATCGCTCATTTTAATTTATTATAATGTTCTTGATTGTTTTTTAGTCTACGATGAAAGGATAAGATTGATCAATATAAACATCTTTCAATACTTCGCTATCATCTGGCCATGGACTTTCTTCAGCAAATTTCACAGAACCTTCTACGATGGCTGTGATCTTATCATCTATGGCTTTTAACTCTGCTTCTGTAGCATATTTTTTTGCCAAGATCGTATTGGTAACTTTTGTAATTGGATCTTGGTTTTTATATTCTTCTACTTCATCCTTTGTTCTATATTTCTGTGGATCAGAAACAGAATGTCCTCTGTATCGATAGGTCTTCATTTCTAAAAGGGTAGGACCATCTCCTTCACGAGCGCGCTTCACGGCTCTTGCAACTCCTTCGTGAACGGCTTCTGCAGTCATGCCATCAATTTTATCTGCTGGCATTTCATAAGCGTCTGCTAATTTATAGATATCTACTACATTACTTGTTCTTTCAATGGAAGTACCCATTGCGTAGTTATTGTTTTCACAAATAAACACTACAGGCAATTTCCACAACATCGCTAAATTGAATACTTCATGCAACATACCTTGACGCGCAGCTCCGTCTCCAAAGAAACACAACACAACATTTTTAGATCCACGGTATTGTTCTGCAAAGGCTAAACCAGCACCTGTACCAATTTGTGCTCCTACAATTCCATGTCCTCCAAAAAAGTAATTGTCTTTATCAAAAAAGTGCATGCTTCCCCCTTTACCTTTAGAACATCCTGTTGCTTTACCATACAATTCTGCCATGGCTGCATTTGGACTCATTCCTTTAGCTAATGCTAATCCGTGGTCACGGTAACCGGTAATAAATGGATCTTCATGATTGGTAGCGGTCATACAACCCGCAGCAATGGCTTCTTGTCCATTGTATACGTGGAAAAATCCTCTGATTTTACCAGCCATTTTATACATTTCTTCTGACTTAGATTCAAATTGACGTATAAGTTGCATCAATTCGTACCAATACAGGTAGGTTTCTTTTGAAAAATTTTGGGCCACAGTCCTATAATTTTGAGGAGCAAATATACTGTTTTCGGATTAAAAACCGAGCAAAAACAGCCTTATGCTTCGTTTAAAAATGGGTATTTATAATCGGTTGGTGGGTTAAAGGTCTCTTTAAGGGTTCTAGCACTTAACCAACGGTACAAATTAAGCATACTTCCTGCCTTGTCATTGGTTCCTGAAGCCCTGGCTCCACCAAAAGGTTGTTGACCTACAACAGCGCCTGTAGGCTTATCATTGATGTAGAAGTTTCCAGCTGCATGACGTAATTTTTGGGTAGCCAATTCAATGGAAGCTCTGTCTTGAGAAATGATTGAACCTGTTAAAGCGTATTTCGAAGTGCTATTCACCAAATCCAATGTCTTTTCAAACTTAGATGCTGGATAAGTGTAAATCGTAAGTACTGGACCAAAGATTTCCTCGCACATGGTCAAGTATTTTGGATCCGAAGTTTCAATTACAGTGGGTTCTACAAAATACCCAGTTTTTTTACTGAAATTTCCTCCCACTAAAATCTTCGCTTTTTTGTCTTTTTTTGCTTTGTTGATATAACGAGTAATATTGTCAAAAGATTTTTCATCAATGACTGCATTCACAAAATTGGAGAAATCTTCCACAGTTCCCATTTTCATAGATTGCACTGCTTTGATCAATTTAGCTTTAACAGCAGGCGCAATATTACTTGGCAAATAAGCTCTAGAAGCAGCAGAACATTTTTGTCCTTGGTATTCAAAAGCACCTCTTGCTAAAGCGGTCACAACCGTATCCACGTTGGCAGTTGGGTGCACCATTACAAAGTCCTTGCCACCCGTTTCGCCTACAATTCTAGGATAGGATTTATAGTTGCTGATATTTTCACCTATTTGCTTCCACATGTGATTGAATACACCAGTGGATCCTGTAAAGTGTACCCCAGCAAAATCTGGATGTTTAAAGCAAGTATCACCCAAAGTTGGACCATCCACATAAACGATATTGATGACACCATCAGGTAAACCTGCTTCTTTTAAAATGCGCATGAATAATTGGGCAGAATAAATTTGGGTATTGGCTGGTTTCCACACCACTACATTGCCACACATAGCGGCCGATGCTGGAAGGTTACCTCCAATAGCGGTAAAATTGAAAGGGGTTACAGCTAATACAAAGCCCTCTAATCCTCTCCATTCCATTCTATTGTGAATCCCTGGAGCAGAAACGGGTTGTTGTTTATAGATTTCACTTAAAAAGTGAACATTAAATCTTAAAAAGTCAATCAATTCACATGCGGCATCTATTTCAGCTTGAAAAGCATTTTTACTTTGCCCTAACATGGTAGAAGCGTTCATTTCAAAACGATACTTGGTTGCTAATAAATCGGCTGCTTTTAAAAAGATATGGGCTCTTGCTTCCCAGCTCATGTTGGACCAATTTTCACGCACTTTTAATGCACCATTAATTGCTTGTTCCACATGTTGTTTAGTACCCATATGAAAGTGACCCAATACATGTTTATTTTCATGTGGTGGATGAATGGCTACTTTCTTACCTGTTCTCACTGCTTTACCGTTAATATACATGGGTATATCTAAAGTCTTTTTCTTAAGGCTAGCTAAAGCTTGTTTTAAAGCTAATTTTTCAGGAGTTCCTGGAGCATAAGACAAAACAGGTTCATTAGCTGGGCTAGGGTAGTTAAAGTATCCAAATTGCATAGTCAAAATATTAGAGCACGAAAATAAGCAATTAATAAACATCTGTTAGCAATAACAGCAACTGAATCCTTCTTTACATTAAATTTGTTATCTAATAGCAATGTATGCGATACCAATTAGTGGATAGTCCAGATAGAGAAAATTTTTATCCTTTTACCCTCACAAGATCTTTGGCGGATTGCCGAGTTGGTATTTTTACTTTTAAAGAAAGATGGGAGCAATATTTGAAGGAAGCAGCAGGAGTATTTACCGTTCCTTATCTACAACCCTTATATCCGGAAAATGATGGTTTACAAACCACTGATCCATGCTATTTCATAAACATCACGACTATTCCAACGGAGGAACTAACCATAGCGATTCAAAAACTGCAACCAGGAGAAAAATTAATTAGTGCGAGTGGTAAATGGATTGCCACCAGAAGTAATGAAAGATCTTTACCCAAGATCTTGATGGGGGCATTTCCACCTATCGAATACCCCAAGGTTCAATTTGTAAAAGACGCCCTTGATTTGTTGCAGCTACATCGCTCATTTTTGCTTCGTGATTTTGATTGGGTGACAGCTCATAAAAAGTCAATGCCTTTAGATGCTTCCAACAACCTGATTCAGGCTGAGAATATTTTTGTCGAAGAAGGAGCAACTGTATTATGTTCTAATTTAAATGCAAGTGATGGGCCAATATACATTGGTAAACAAGCAGTTATAATGGAAGGAGTAAGTATTCGTGGCCCTTTCGCTTTAGGTCAAAGAGCGGTGGTAAAAATGAATACAAGCATCTACGGAACGACAAGCATTGGCCCCAATTGCTTGGCGGGAGGTGAGATAAAAAATGCAATTATGATGGGTAACTCAAACAAAGGACATGAGGGTTATTTAGGGGACAGCATCATCGGTTTTTGGTGTAATGTAGGTGCTGGTACTTGTAATAGTAATATTAAAAACACAGCAGGCCCGATACAAATGTGGAATGAATCGAAACAACAATGGGATACCATTGGCCGAAAAATGGGAATGCTGGTAGGGGATTACAGTAGATTCGCAATTCACTCGAGTGTCAATACGGGTTCATATATTGGGGTTAGTGCCAACATTTTTGGGAACGGACTGTTACCTAAATATATTCCCAACTTTACCTGGGGTGTGCTTCCGGGTTATCAATTTGATAAAGTAATTGAGGATATTAATAATTGGCAAAAATTGAAAGGTTTTGAAATTTCAGAAGCGGAAAGACAAGTGTTGAAACACCTGCATCAAATAAGCGTATAAGAATGAATCATAAAACCCTTTTGACCTTTTTTTTAATTACCTTTGCACGGCAAAATAGAACCATAAATAATATAATAATTTAAATTAATATGAGAAAGCAAATTGCTGCTGCAAACTGGAAAATGAATTTAACTATTTCTGAGGCAGAAATCTTGTTGGATCAACTATTGTCATCAGATTTTAGTTTATCTAGCCATCAAGAAGCCATTTTTGCTGTTCCTTCCCTATATATTTCTTTGGCAACTCAAAAATTAGCTGGAAATAATAATGTTTTCGTAGCAGCTCAAAACTGTCATTCAAAATCCAATGGAGCTTACACTGGAGAAATCTCTGCTACTATGTTTGCTTCGGTTGGGGTAAAGCATATTGTATTAGGACATTCTGAACGTCGTGAATATTTTGGTGAATCGGATGCCTTTTTAGCAGAAAAAACAAATGCAGTGTTAGCGGCGGGAAGTACCCCCATCTTTTGTTGTGGCGAACCATTGGAAATAAGAGAAGCAGGCACACAAAATACTTTTGTAGAAACACAACTAAGGAATTCGTTATTTCATTTATCAGCGGATCAAATTACCAAGGTGGTGATTGCTTATGAACCCATTTGGGCTATTGGAACAGGTAAAACAGCTAGCAGTGAACAAGCACAAGAAATTCATGCCTATATAAGATCTGTATTTGCTACTCAATATGGACAAGACATTGCAAATCAAATTTCTATATTATACGGTGGAAGTGTTAAAGCAGCTAATGCAAAAGAAATTTTTTCTCAACCCGATGTAGATGGAGGATTAGTAGGTGGCGCTTCCTTAGTGGCTACCGAATTTGCTGCCATCATTAATGCACTTAAATAGATTTTAAAAGACTAGTTTCACTACATGAAGAACATAAGAAATTTTTGTATCATCGCACACATTGATCACGGTAAAAGTACCTTGGCGGATCGTTTATTAGAACATACCAAGACCATTACAGAACGTGAAATGATGAACCAAGTTCTAGATGATATGGATTTAGAACGCGAAAAAGGTATTACCATTAAGAGTCATGCGATTCAAATTAATTATATTCACAAGGGAGAAACCTATACCTTAAATTTAATTGATACCCCGGGGCACGTTGACTTTAGTTATGAAGTGAGCCGTGCTTTGGCAGCATGTGAAGGAGCCCTTTTATTAGTAGATGCTTCTCAAGGAATTCAAGCACAAACCATCTCCAATTTATATTTAGCATTAGATAACAATTTAGAGATCATTCCGGTGATCAATAAAATTGATATGGATGGTGCTAAAATACCAGAAGTAACCGACCAAATTATTGATTTAATTGGTTGTAAACAAGAAGATATCTTATTAGCTAGTGGAAGAAGCGGTATTGGTATTGAGGAAATTTTACAAGCAGTTTGTGAACGTATTCCCGCACCAGTAGGAGATCCTGAAGCCCCTTTACAAGCTTTGATTTTTGATAGTGTATTCAATAGCTTCAGAGGCATTATTGTTTACTACCGTATCATGAATGGGGTATTAAAGAAGAATGATAAAATTCAATTTGTTGCCTCTGGTAAGGATTATATTGCGGATGAAGTGGGTGTACTTAAATTAGCTATGACTCCGAAAGCTGAAGTAAGAGCTGGAGATGTGGGCTATATTATTACGGGTATTAAAAATGCGAAAGAAGTTAAAGTAGGAGACACTATAACATTGGCAAACAATCCAGGAGCAATGATCAATGGATTTGAGGAAGTTAAACCCATGGTATTTGCAGGTATCTATCCAGTAAACACCGATGAGTTTGAAGAATTGCGTGATTGTATGGATAAGTTACAATTAAATGATGCCTCTTTAACCTTTGAATTGGAAACCTCTCAGGCATTGGGCTTTGGATTCCGTTGCGGATTCTTAGGCTTATTGCATATGGAAATTATTCAAGAGCGTTTAGAGCGTGAGTTTAATCAAACCGTAATCACCACGGTACCCAACGTAAGTTTCATTGCCTATACAACTAGAAAAGAAAAGATTATTGTAAACAATCCTACAGAGATGCCAGATCCTGTAAAAATTGATTACATAGAGGAACCTTTTATTAGAGCTCAAATTATTACCACGCCAGATTATATAGGAAATATTATCACTTTGTGTTTAGGAAAACGTGGTATGTTAATCAATCAAAGTTATTTAACCCCTACACGTGTTGAATTAATTTTTGAAATGCCGTTAACCGAAATTGTATTTGACTTCTATGATAAATTAAAGAGTGGCACCAGAGGATATGCATCTTTTGACTATACCCAAATTGGATTTAGGGAAGCAGATATTGTGAAGATGGATATTTTATTGAATGGAGAAAAAGTGGATGCCTTGAGTGCATTAATTCATCGTGGAAAATCAGCTGAATTTGGTCGCAAACTTTGTGAAAAGTTGAAGGATTTATTAACTAAACAACAATTCCAAATTGCCATTCAAGCCGCTATTGGTGCTAAAGTAGTTGCTCGTGAAAATATCTCTGCGATGCGCAAGGATGTTACCGCCAAATGTTATGGAGGTGATATTAGCCGTAAACGTAAATTATTAGAAAAACAGAAAGAAGGTAAAAAGAGAATGCGTCAAATTGGAAACGTAGAAATTCCGCAGGAAGCCTTTCTGGCGGTTCTTAAATTAGATTAATGATCAAAGCTCACTTTTTAGTGGGCTTTGTTGTTTTTACTTTGCTTCATAGCCGTCATCATCCATTTACCATTTTTCCATACAAAAAAGACTTCGTTTCCACTTGGTACTAGGGTTGAACTTAGCTTCAAATTGTTTTCGGTACTCGCTAATTCGGACAAGACTAAATGTTTATTTTCTTGCTCGTACCTAATAAAAGCATTACTACCTTTTTTGTAAGTGTAAATAAACCGGTCTATTGGAGCGGTAGGATAGGTGTCGTCCGCAGGATAACTGAAAAAGTCGCCACCAAAAATGGGTTCATTGTTTTCAAAATGAATCACTTCAATGATCTTACGAGAGGTGGTAATATTTTGTTCATCAAAACCTAAAAGGGTATAATATTTTTGATTGTTGTGTTCAGTTAATACAATGTCATAATAAATGGCTCCCATCCATTTTCTTCTATCTGTAACCCCTTTGGTGGGCTCCTCAATAAAATCCGAGTTATCAAAGAAAGGCAGCAATTTAAGGGTGCCGTCCACAGTGGGTAATTGCATAGCAGCTCTTTGTCTATAAGTACCATCTCCTAAATCCAATTGCCAACAAAATAGTTTAAAACTATGATCTGGAGCTTCTATATGCTGAATGGATGTTAAGGAATCAAACTTAAAGCTAAATGAATTGGGATGTTTTAGAACTTGTATCAAATTCCTGGTCACTAAACTATCTAATTTGAACCGGTTGGGAATAATGGTGTCGGATTGGATGGCGGAAGCCAATTTTTGTAAGGCTTCCCCAGTACTATCTACTTGGGTTTGTGCAATGCCAAAATGAGTGATTCCAAATACAAGCAATAGAAGTAGTAACTTTTTAATCATAGCTAAAAGTATAATTTTTCTATTAGATCAATGCTTTTGCAAATGCTAATAAATTGTCAAAACGATAATCAATATTGGTATCTGGGAAAGGGGTATCAGGATGAGTAGTAGCTAAAAATACAGTATGCATGCCTGCATTTCTTCCAAACTGCATATCACTCATTCTATTGCCTACCATAATGGATTGATCAAATTGAATACTCGGAAAACTTGCTTTTGCTTGAAAAGCCATTCCGGGTTGAGGTTTTCGATTAGGAGCATCATTATCTAGGTCTGGGCAATAAAATACCTGGTCAATTCTGCCACCAACAGCATTTATTCGCATTTGCATTTGATCATGAATAAACAATAGGTCTTCCTGTTTCATGAGGCCTTTGCCTATTCCTTTTTGGTTGGTAGTAATAACAATGGTTTTAAACTTACGCGCTAAAATAGGGAGTGCTTCTAAGCTTTCTTCATAAAATTGAAACTCCTCCCAATTTCTGATATAGTCATCCTTTTTCTCAACATTAATGACACCATCTCTATCTAAGAATAAGGTCCAATTGGAATGAATGGTTGAAAATTGAAATGCCATTTGTTAAAGAATAAATTATTTTCCGAAAATATTAATCTCGACTAATTCGCAAATAATATGCCCTACTAAAATATGTGCCTCTTGGATACGTGGGGTAGTATTGGAAGGTACATTTATTAAATAATCCCCCAACTCCTTCATTGTACCCCCTTTTTGACCTGTAAAACCAATCGTAGTTACTCCAATGGTTTTTGCCATTTCAAAAGCTTTTACAATATTGCCTGAATTTCCTGAAGTGCTAATACCTACTAATACGTCCCCAGGCTTCGCCAATCCTTCAATTAATCTAGCATAAATTACATCATAGCTATAATCATTTGCAACAGCAGTTAAATAAGAGCTATTGCAATGTAAAGCATCTGAAGGCAAAGCTTTACGGTCTTTGTAAAAACGGCCAGAAAACTCAGCTGCTAAATGTTGCGCATCTGCTGCACTTCCTCCATTGCCCGCAAAATAAACTGAATTGCCTTGTTGAAAGGCCTTGGTAACTACCTCCGTAACGGTTTGAATTTGTTTCACTAAATGCTCATCCTCCAACAACTGTTGTTTTACTTGAATGGAAGCTTTTATGATATCTGTTATGGATTGTAATGACATATACTTAGAATTATATTTTTTGAAATAAATGTAAAAAATTAGTTGCCATACTTTCCCAACTGTACTTTTGCTTTTCTGCTTGTACAAAAGGAATAAAATGAGCAACTCCTATTGAGTATAATTTTAATATCCCTTCTGCAATAGCTGTTGCATTAGGTTCAACGACTACTCCAACTTTTCCATCAGGCACCGTATCTGGCAATGCACCCACATTGGTTACCAACATTGGTTTTTCAAAATGGTATGCTAAAGGGGTAACCCCACTTTGAGTCGCATTTCTATAGGGTTGGATTATAAAATCTGCTGCACATACATAATTCTTTACTTCAGCGTCTGCCACAAATTCATTATGTAAAATAACTCGGTCACTTATTCCTAAAGAAGCGATCATATCGTAATAGGGTTGCGCATCTTCATAGAATTCACCAACTACCATTAATTTGATTTTAGCCTCTTTTATAGCCTCCGAGGCCATCGCATTTAAAAGTAGGTCTAACCCTTTGTACTGTCTAATAAACCCGAAGAATAAAATAACTTTTTCTTGTATATCTAAACCCAATTTTATTCTTGCTTCCTCTTTGTTGATTGAAGTTCCAAAATGATTAAATATGGGATGTGGAGATAACTGAATTGGTTTGGTAGAGAAGCTACGCACATCCTTCGCAACTTTTTCACTCATCGTAATAAAACCATCCACAGATTTTACAAAAAAGGAACTTAGTAGTTTATCTGCGAATCTTTTTTCATGGGGAATCATATTATCCACAATACAAATCACCTTAGTATGTTTATTTAATCTAGCAATTCTACAAATGGTGCCGAGACAAGGAGCTAAAAAGGGAATCCAATATCGAACTATAATTAAACTTGGCTTTTCCTTTTTTAATTTCCAACCCATGATTAACCAGTTCAAGGGATTCATAGAATGAATGCCCGCATGAATAGTAACATCCGTGGGTGCAGGTTGATCTGTATATTGTGTTTTCCCGGGAAATAAGAGGGAAGGGTATTGCAATGAAAAGGTTTCAATACGGGTGGATATATCTCTACTGCTAAATGTTCTTGCTAATTGTTCATCAAAAGCAGCTAAGCCACCTCTTAAAGGCCAGGCTGGACCGATTATAACCAAAGAATTTACCATCCTATTTTTTCAGCAATTAAATAGCTATTTCTATCTGCTGCGTTTCTATTGATTAATTCCGCTACGAAGCCAGCTAAAAATAATTGTATACCAATCAACATAGAAGTAAGAGCAATATAAAAGGCAGGTTTATTGGTAATACTTACTTCTGGTTGTATGAATTTGGAAACAATGATATATCCAACAGATCCAAAACCAACCATAAAAAATAAGGTACCCAATAATCCAAAAAATTGCATGGGTTTCTTGCCGAACTTAGACAGGAATTGAATAGTCATTAAGTCTAAAAAACCATTCACAAATCTTTCCCATCCAAATTTAGTAGTTCCATATTTGCGTGCTTGGTGAACTACTACTTTCTCTCCAATCTTTTTAAACCCTGCCCACTTTGCGAGGATAGGGATGTATCTATGCATTTCTCCAAATACTTCAATGCTTTTTACCACTTTTAATTGATAGGCTTTTATGCCACAATTAAAATCATGTAAAATAATGCCGGAGCTTTTTCTCGCAACTGCATTGTATATTTTAGAAGGAATGTTTTTTGTAAATGTATTATCGTATCGTTTCTTTTTCCAACCGCTTACTAAATGATACCCCTGATTTACGATCATATCATAAAACTCAGGAATTTCATCTGGAGAATCTTGCAAGTCGGCGTCCATGGTTACCACAATATCACCTTGTGCTGCTTTAAAACCTTCATTTAAGGCAGCAGACTTTCCGTAATTTCTTTGGAACTTGATTCCTTTAAGTGCACTATTTTGTGATCTTAAAGTTTCAATCACTTCCCAACTTCCATCATCACTTCCATCATCAACCATGATTACTTCATAGCTAAATTGATTGGCTTGCATAACACGATCAATCCATTGCATTAATTCAGGCAAAGAATCTGCTTCGTTAAACAAAGGAATGACTATTGATATTTGCATAGTTATGAATTAGAAATCAGAAATTAAGCGTTGTCTGAGAATGGATTTGGATTCTTTTTTGCAACACCCGCACCAATTGCTGCACCAATTGCACCTAAAATACCAGTTCCAATAACAGTTCCACCCAAAGCAAATGGAATAAAGAATTTCTTAGTCATTGCCATGGCTTGCTCAATCATTTCGTCCGTCATCTTTGGATTCTCTGCCATTTTCTTTCTAGAAATTTCTAAAACCTTGTCTAACATATCAGGAAATAAAACTTTAAAAGAAAGAATGGTATAAATAGAAGTGATTACAATTACGACTGCTGTAGTCTTAAAGCCATGGGCAAACACATTTCCAAAAGTAACGTTATTGTTATTTTGATTCGCGTATAAAATGCCTCCATAAATTAAACCCCCTAAAAAGACAGCATAATTTACATAACTTAATAGAGTCATCTCGTATAAGTTAAATACATAAACAACAATAGCAAATACGATTGAAATGGCACTTAAGATGACGCCTTTAACAATGTGTGAGGTAACTTGATTTTCCATATGAGTGAATTGATTTTAAATTTATGAATTGATGTGTAAATTTCCTTTTACATAAGTGCCTATAATTTTACCATTAAGGGGTTTGTCCCAAAAAGGGGAATTGGCAGATTTGCTTTTGGAATTTTGTTTTGATAGTTGCGTAATAGATTGATTGGTGAATAAGGTAAATTCTGCTTCCTTATTTTCTTGAATAGTGGCTAATGGTAAATTAAATATTTCTCTTGCATTTACAGAAAATAAAGCCGCTATTTTTGTTGAATTTAAATTGGGGAGTAAATGTTGAACCGTTGCATAACTTGTTTCTATGCTAGCAATACCCGCTTTTGCATTTTCAAACTCTATGGTTTTACCATCCCAGTTTTGTGGCATATGATGGGAACTAATACAATCTACCGTTCCGTCTTCTATCCCTTTCAGTAAAGCTGCTTGATCCAACTTTGTTCTTAAAGGAGGTAATACTTTTAAAAGCGTATCGTATTGCTCTAAATCTTCTTCATTATAAAAAAAATGATAAGGAGTCACGCTGCAAGTAATTTGTATTCCTTCTTTTTTGGCTGCTGCAATCATGGCTAATCCTTTTGCAGTCGTTACACCTGTGATATGAAGTTTGGATGCAGTATAACGTAGTAATTCTATATCTCTTGAGATAATGAGTTCTTCTGCGATAGCAGGAATACCGGGTAAACCCAATTTGGTAGAAAGTATACCTTCATTCATCAAACCCAAACTTCCTAAGCTTTTGTCAATTGGCATTTGTATAGCAACTCCATCAAAAGCTTTTACGTACTGTAATGCCTTTAAAAATAGGAGGGTAGATTGTACTGGGTGCAATCCATCACTAAACGCAACGGCTCCATTATTGTACATATCTATCATTTCTGCTAAGTCTTTTCCCTCTACTTTCTTAGAAATTGCTCCAATTGGTAACACATGGATAGGAAGCTGTTGACTATTTTGTTTGATATACGTAACCTGTGATTTTGTATCTACAACGGGTTGGGTATTGGGAATGGTGAAGGTCACGGTATATCCACCTTGCATCGCCGCTTCTACTCCAGATTGTAAATCCTCACGATGTTCTAATCCTGGATCACAAAAGTGAACAAAGGGATCCACAAAACCAGGGGCAATCATCAATCCTACTTGATCAATGATCTGGTCTGCTTTTCCATCCAATTTTTCTGAAATAGATATAATGTTTTGATCTTCAATAAGAACATCCATTGTCTGTCCATTGTATTTGGACTTGGGATCTGCAATTTTGACCTGCTTAATTAGCGTTGTCATTGAGTCAATAATATTTGTTGCAATATACCCCGTTTTTTTCGATTTGAACTTATATTTGCACCCTAAAAATGGCCAAATCAAGGCTATTTATGATTTTCGGGTGGTAGCGCAGTCCGGTAGCGTACACGTCTGGGGGGCGTGTGGTCGCAGGTTCAAATCCTGTTCACCCGACCAAAAAAGAAATATCAGCCTCAACGCATGTTGAGGCTGAGTTGTTTAGAAGAACGAGCCATTCAAGCTAGCTTGAAATTGCGAGCGATTCGAAACAACTCATAGCCATTGAAATGAAATGAAATGGCTGATGTTTTATGCTTTTCCAGTAAGGGAAATAGGATTAACGAACGAAGTGAGCTAAATCTTATGCTTTTCCAGTAAGGGAAATAGGATTAACGAACGAAGTGAGCTAAATCCTTACATTACCTTTACTTTCCCCTTTTTGTTTAACCTTTTGACGCCTAAACGATGTAATTCATAATCAATTAGTTGTGTATAATTTCAGTTCATTGATAAACTAAAACCTGT
>JACCDL010231386.1_pt1 | contig 20297 bp, 23 predicted proteins | sample 7441931 | NCBI WGS metagenome assembly JACCDL01 (sample SAMN15323437, study PRJNA562643) | freshwater metagenome | isolation source: river surface water | place: USA:Blue River Watershed | collected 2017-08-16 | reverse complement strand
GAGATAACCGCTGAAAGCATCTAAGCGGGAAGCTCGCTTCAAGATTAGGTTTCCCATTGGTTTACCAAGTAAGGCCCCCAAGAGACTATTGGGTTGATAGGCCGGAAGTGGAAGAGGCGCAAGCCTCGGAGCTGACCGGTACTAATAGGCCGAGGATTTAACTACAAAGTTGCTACGCGTCCACTGTGTGGTTCCCGAGATACGGTCGGGAACCAAATAATTCAAAGTTAATCTTTGAATTTGGTTCAGATTGAAATCTCAATAGCGTTTCGGCGGTCATAGCGAGAGGGAAACACCCGGTCCCATTCCGAACCCGGAAGTTAAGCCTCTCAGCGTCGATGGTACTGCACGGGGCACCGTGTGGGAGAGTAGAACGCCGCCGGACTTAAATTCGAAAGAGGGGTTACAGATAACTGTGGCCCCTTTTTCATTTTCCGGAGATAAACCTCGAGAGCGCAGAAAAGCAGGAAGTTCTTCATCGCGCAGAGATTCCTCGAAGAGACCCAGATCAGATAAACCCAGATCAGATAAATCCAGATCAGATAGATTCAAAACTGGTCGTCCTAAATTTGAGAAACTGATACCTGAAGAAGAAGAGCGTCGCCAACGAAGTTTTGAAACCCCCTCAATTCCTGCTGATATAACAGGTGAGGAATTGGAGAAAAAAATTGCCTACCAAATCGCTTCACTTACTCCAAGTAACGCAAAGAGCGTAGCCCGACATTTGGTCGCACTAGAGCGGTTTCTTGAAACCGAACCAGAGCGCTCCTACTTGCATGGCAAAGAGATTGCATTCCGCGCTGGTCGGTTAGGAATAGTCCGCGAAAGAGCGGGAGTTGCTGCGCTCCGTGCTGGTCACTACAAAGAGGCGCTGAAGGAGCTACGCGCCGCAAGTCGGATTGGTGGGTCGATTGAGCTTGAGCCCTTCATTGCTCAATGCGAAGCAGCTCTTGGAAATGCGCGAAAAGCACTTGAAATTGCGGGGGCCGTTTCGGAATCAAAACTAAGCAAGGCCGGCAGAGTCGAGATGCGTATCGCAGCTTCCAGTGCCAGGTCATCTCTAGGGCAATTTGATGCGGCCGTCCTGACACTTAAGTGCAAAGAACTCAATGAGAGCGATCCAGTCTGGAGCAAGAGATTGCGAAAAAGTTACTACGAAGCGTTGCTAAAAGCGGGCAGGAGTAGCGAAGCGGATGAGTTTATAGCTCGATTTCCACAACTAGTAATTGATGAGGATAAGTAACTAAATTATTCGTTAATCATTCCGCCAATAGATAGTCCTAATGAATTATCCCAAAAAATATTAATTGGATTGAGTGGAGGAATGTGATGGCTAATAAAGGCAATCAATACAAAAACCGAGTGGAGTTGGCTGGCCGGGTTAGTGGCGAACCATCTGAGAAGACCTTGCCAAGCGGCGATGTTGTCGCGGAATTCAGATTGGTGATTGATCGTGATGATCGTGAAGGGGTAGATACCCTCGATGTGGCTGTATGGAAGGCGCAACTTCGTAAACGCGCTCTCTCTTTAGAAGCCGAGGAGTGGATTGGCATAAAAGGAGTACTTAGAAGGCGCTTTTGGAAAGGTAGCACCGGCATCGCAAGTCGTTGGCAGGTCGAAGCGCGCGAAATAGAGCGAATTTAGGTACCTTTTCGCCATGGCAAATGATCTTTTCTCGGCACTACGCACCTACCTGACCAAAATCAGCAGCGGGGAGAAGACTCCTCAAGAAGTGGCCGCAGCCCTTAATGCTTGGGCGCGCGAGAGCGGTGAGGCGATTAAAGTGAAGATTGAAGAGGAAGTTAAGAAAAATGTATCCCGGATGGGATTTGCTAAGGCGAGTGATCTGAAGCGGCTGGAGCGCGAGATTATGGAGCTAAAGGCGCTTGTGAAAGGTAAAGCCACGAGCGCTAAAAAGAAGCCCGATGTGAAGAAAAAAGTAAGCGTTGCCAAGGCGCGGAAGCCCAACACCGCCAAGAAGAAGGGCAAATAATGAGCTCTCAAAATAGCTCGCTAGAGAGTACTGAGCGAATAACGGCAATAAAACGGAAAGTAAATGAGATTGGTCTGTCTCCGCTCGAGGAGCATGGGCTGAAATTTGAAGAAGTGAATCGAGACTTAACCGAAGCTCTCACATCTGTCGAAGGCATTTCTAACTCTCAATAAATACTCTTCTTTGAAGCTATTTCGAGAAACAAGGGAAGAAGATGCGAAATAGATTGGATTCTGAATTGGTACGAAGAGGTCTTGCGCGTTCGCGAGAACATAGTCAGGACTTGATTGAGCGAGGCTTTGTGAAAATTGACGGAATGCCCGCAACAAAATCCGCTACTCGGGTCGCGACGGAAGACTCGATCACTGTAAATCTTCCTAGTGATGAATTTGTCTCTCGGGGTGGAATCAAATTAGCTGGAGCGCTCGATCACTTCAGGGAGTTGAAAATTGAGGGTAAGAGATGCCTGGATGCCGGAGCTTCCACGGGTGGATTTACCGATGTTTTACTTCGAAAAGGTGCTGCAAACGTAGTTGCAGTAGATGTCGGATATGGACAGCTTGCTTGGGAGCTTCAGCAAGATCCACGAGTTGAAGTCCGCGATCGCACGAACATTCGCGAGTTGCAGATTGGAGACCTAGGCGCCCCGGCTGAATTTGTCGTGGCCGATCTCTCGTTCATCTCTTTGAAAACAGTCCTCCCAGCCTTAATCTCACTTGCGACTGCGGATGCCGACTTCGTACTAATGGTCAAACCACAATTTGAAGTTGGTAAGGAGCGGCTCGGTTCCGGCGGCGTCGTGAGGGAGCCACAATTGCGAGTAGGCGCTGTGATGGAAGTGGCGCAGCGTGCTTTTGAACTCGGGATCGGATGTGCGGGTGTAATTGCCAGTACCCTCCCCGGACCTTCAGGAAATGTGGAATATTTCCTCTGGTTAAGACGCGGAGCACCGGCTCCGATTGAAGGCGAAGTCGTAAACGCTGTAGCGAAAGGACCGAAGTAGATGAGTCGAAGCATCATCCTTGTTCTACATCCGTCGCGCCCCGAAGCACATCGACTTGCTAGTGAAGTTGTGCAATCTCTCAATAAAGAGGACATCAGTGTCTGGTCTGCGACTGAAGTTTCGGTTCCCGGAGTGGAATCAAAGAGCAACGAAGAGATTCGAGAGAGCATTAAGAAGCATGAATTAGTACTTGTATTAGGCGGCGATGGAACCATCTTGCGTGGCGCTGAAATCGCTCATGGGACAGATATCCCGGTTCTTGGAATCAATTTAGGTCATGTTGGTTTTCTCGCACAGATAAATAAACCCACCGTAAATGAACTTGTTTCTGCGATAAAAAATCGGAGCTATAAATTTGAAAAGCGAATGACTCTCGCCTACAGAGTTGTTCGCGGGGAATCTACAATCACTGAGGGATGGGCACTTAATGAAGTTACAGTAGAGCGAAACACTGAAGCGATGATCGAACTCTTCGTACAGATTGATCATCGCCCCTTATCCCGCTGGGGATGCGATGGAGTTATCTGTGCGACTCCTACAGGCTCAACTGCCTACGCCTTCTCGGCAGGTGGACCGGTCGTATGGCCAGATGTTGAAGCGTTGGTACTCCTTCCATTGGCAGCACATGCGCTCTTCTCCGATCCAATGGTTGTCTCGCCTGAATCTGAGATTGCAATAGATGTTGAGAGCGAAAGTGGAGTGCTATCGGCTGATGGTCTCCGTAAATATCAACTACTCGAGGGCGACAGAATTCTTCTTACGAGCGCTAAGAGTTTTATATCCCTTGCGCATTTAGATGATGTGGCTTTCACCGATCGCCTGGTTGCGAAATTTAAGCTCCCAGTTGATGGCTGGCGAGGTGAGTGATACGAGCCTCGAAGGAAGAACTCGACTTGAAGAGGTCTCCATCAAAGGGCTTGGGGTAATCGACAACGCAACTATTGAGTTTGCCCCTGGGTTAAACGTTATAACGGGCGAGACAGGCGCCGGTAAAACTATGGTTCTAACGGCGCTATCCCTCGTCCTGGGAGGAAAGACAGATTTAGATTTGCTTCGGAAAGGCGCGGAACGATTGATCGTTAGCGGAAGATTTAGCGCAACGACGTCCGAAAATGAATCTCTCCGAGAATTGATTAAGGAGCATGAAGTTGAGTTAGATGATGGCTCACTCCTTCTGGCCCGCACTTTGAATTCAGAAGGTAAGAGTCGCGCCACATTATGCGGCATTACTACCACCGCATCTGTTCTTGCTTCTTTTGCCGCAGAGTTGATTGAGATCCACGGACAGCATGGAACTCTGCAACTTTCAAAGGCACACCGACAACGCGAGTTGTTAGATCGATTCGGCGGGAAAGAGATCGAGGCGGCTCTGAATTCCTATCAAAGAGCTCTCGCAAAGTATGAAGACATCACCATACGAATTGAGGATCTAAAAAAGTCGCTCTTGGACCGCGACCGAGAAATCACAGACCTCAAAGAACTCCTCGCAGAGTTTGCCAAGCTGAAGCCAGTCCAAGATGAACTCCAGCACATTGATATGGAAGTTCGGAAGCTGGAGAGCGTCGAAGATATTCGAATTGCGTTATCAACTGTATTAGAGGCCATTAATGGCGAAGAGAGCGGTGCTGACACTTCGCTCGGAACTGCTCGGCGCGCGCTTCAAGCAATTCGTGACAAAGACCCGGTAATCGAGAGCGCTGCTGCCAAGATAGAGAGCGCCTATTTTGAGGCAACTGATGCAGCGAGTGAACTTCGCCATTTTCTTGAGAATCTCGCTGCCGACCCAGCTCGATTAGAGGCGCTACTTAATCGCAGGGCGGCCCTTAGATCTTTCGCGAAGAGGTTTGGAACTGGAAGTGGACTGGAGGAAGCGCTGTCGAGTGCCTTAGAGCGCGCCGAATTGGCAAAGACTCGCATGAAAGATTTAGGCGGTGGCGAGAGTCGTGTTGAGGAGTTGTTATTGGAGCAGCGCTCGATATTTGACGGAATGGTGAAGGCCGCGAAAGTTCTTTCCCAGTCACGCAATAAGCACGCGACATCACTCAGCGCTGAAGTCACAAAAGAGATTCGCGAATTGGCGATGCCAAAAGCAGCGTTTCAATGCCGAGTAAGTGAAGTCTTTGCCACAGAGGGAAATTTGGAGTTAGTTCCGTTAGCGAAGTTAAATCGTTTGGGAAATGATGAAATCGAGATGCTCTTTACCGCTCATGCTGATGGAGAACTTCTGCCGATTTCTAAGGCAGCTAGCGGCGGCGAGTTATCCCGACTGATGCTCGCGCTAGAAGTAGTTGTTGCAGCCACCTCACCGCGCGGCACTTACTTGTTCGATGAGATAGATGCAGGCATCGGCGGAAGAGCTGCACTTGAAGTTGGCAAGCGGCTAAAGCGTCTCTCTAAGAGCGCTCAGATAATTGTTGTCACACACTTGCCGCAAGTTGCTATTTGGGGTGACAACCATTTAAGGGTTCTCAAGGATTCAAACGGGAGCATTACCGAATCTTCTGTAACTGTTGTATCGGGTGGCGAACGAGAGAGCGAGATTGCTCGAATGCTCTCCGGTCTTGAGGACTCCGAACACGCCCAAGATCACGCGAGAGAATTGCTTGATTTAGTAAATGGGTGAGTGGGTGATAAGTTAGTGCTCCATGACCGCCCCTCATGTGACGAAGCATCTATTCGTCACCGGCGGAGTCGCCTCAAGTCTAGGTAAAGGTCTCACCGCTTCAAGCCTTGGTAGGTTGTTACGTGCGCGCGGGCTTCGAGTAACGATGCAGAAGCTAGATCCGTACATAAATGTTGATCCGGGAACCATGAATCCATTTCAGCACGGAGAGGTTTTTGTGACCGATGATGGCGCTGAAACAGATCTCGACATCGGACACTATGAGCGATTCCTGGATACCAATCTCCATGGCTCAGCCAATGTCACAACTGGACAGGTCTATTCTCGAGTCATCGCAAGGGAGCGTCGCGGTGAGTATCTCGGAGATACAGTCCAAGTCATTCCGCATATAACAAACGAAATCAAAGATCGAATCCGCGCGATGGCTACACCTGATATAGACATAGTCATTACAGAGGTTGGCGGAACTGTGGGAGATATTGAATCTCTACCATTCCTAGAAGCGGCTCGCCAGATTCGCCAAGAAGTTGGTCGGGAGAATGTTTTCTATCTACATGTCTCTTTAGTCCCATACATTGGCCCCTCAGGAGAACTGAAAACTAAGCCCACCCAACACTCGGTCCAGGCGTTACGTTCAATTGGTATAAGCCCTGATGGCGTAGTACTTAGATCTGATCGTGAGATACCGCTAAGTGTGAAGAAGAAGATCTCATTAATGTGCGATGTTGACCAAGAAGCAGTGGTTGCCGCAGTCGATGCTCCATCCATCTATGACATTCCAAAAGTCCTTCATAGAGAGGGACTTGATGCATACATCGTTCGACGCCTTGGACTTCCTTTCCACGATGTCGAATGGGGGGAGTGGGATCAACTTCTAAGCCGCGTTCACAATCCTTCAAGGAGCGTGAGAGTTGCCTTGGTCGGAAAGTATGTGGATCTTCCAGATGCCTACCTCTCCGTAACTGAGGCTCTTAGGGCCGGTGGTTTTGATAACAACGTGAAGGTAGAAATCAAATGGGTTGTGAGTGATGAATGCGAAACTCCCGCTGGCGCTAAACAACAACTCGGAGATGTCGATGCAATCTGCGTCCCAGGAGGTTTCGGCGTAAGAGGCATAGAAGGAAAAGTCGGTGCCCTTAAGTTTGCTCGCGAGAACTTGATACCTTCGCTCGGATTGTGTTTGGGGCTTCAATGTATGGTTATCGAAGCAGCGCGAAATTTGGCAGGTATAGCAGGAGCCAACTCTGCTGAATTTGAACCAACCACTACCCATCCAGTCATTGCCACAATGGCTGGCCAAGAGAAGGTCGTCTCAGGTGAGGCAGATATGGGTGGATCGATGCGCTTGGGTCTATATAAAGCTCTTTTAGGAAAGGGTTCGATTGTTGCTGAGGTATACGGCAAAGAAGAGATATCGGAACGACATCGACATCGCTATGAAGTAAACAATAATTATCGCGAGCAGATCGCAAAGTCTGGACTGATGTTTAGCGGGATATCGCCTGATGGGTCGCTAGTTGAGTTTGTTGAATTGCCACGAGAGGTACATCCTTATTATGTGGGCACTCAAGCACATCCTGAGTTTAGATCTCGACCTACGAGACCACATCCGCTTTTTAGTGGCTTGATTAAAGCTGCCATTAACCGTGGAAAATAGGGTTCTACTTCAAAGTTTCCTAAGCCACATCGGAGTAGAGCGCGGCCTAAGCAAGAACACTCTCGCCGCTTACCAGCGCGATTTAGTTAAGTTGAGCGCATTTCTCGAGAACCGAAATCTGACTTTTACCAGTGCGAAGCGAACTGACCTCGTAGATTTCCTATCAAGTTTGAGAGCTGCAGGTCTTGTCGAAGCAAGTATTGCTCGCGTTACTGTATCGATTAGAACTTTCTATAGATTTCTCGCAAAAGATCGAAACCTTGAAGATATTGGTCGCGATTTGATACCCCCAACAATCCCGAAGAGACTTCCAAAAGCTCTCTCAGTGGCCGAGATTGAGAGTTTGATTTCTGCAGCTCCCTTAGAAGGGATGGGGATTCGTGACCGGGCAATGTTGGAATTGCTCTACGCAACTGGTGCACGGGTGAGCGAGATAATCTCTCTAAACGTTGAGGATGTAAGGCAATCTGAAGCGCAAAGTGGGGAGATCACGACCATTCGACTATTTGGAAAAGGCAGAAAGGAGCGAATTGTTCCCATGGGTACCTTTGCCAAGAAAGCTGTCGAGGATTATCTAGTTCGCCTCCGTCCTACCCTCTTAAAAGGGGATCAAAAAGCGCTCTTTCTAAATGTCCGCGGGGGGAGAATTTCCCGCCAAAGCGCCTGGAACATTGTTCTAGACACCGCAGAGCGCTGCGGGCTTAGTGGGCGAGTTTCACCGCATGCGCTTAGACATTCATTTGCTACGCATTTATTGGATGGTGGAGCTGATATTCGAGTAGTCCAAGAGTTGCTGGGACATGCATCAGTTAGCACCACGCAGATTTACACACTCGTGACTATCGACAAACTCCGTGAGAGTTACGCCTTGGCTCATCCAAGAGCCAAATAATCGAATCTACCGACCGCGTAATCTTCGCGCGATTATTGATTGATCGCCTTTGGCTTCAAGATCGGCAATAACTATCGAGAGCGCTTCACGAACTATTCTCCCGCGATCGACTGCTAATCCAAGATCTCCTCGGAGATGGAGTCGAGCTTGCTCTAAATCAAATAGCTCTTCTGGTGAGAGATAAACAGTTATCTTCTCATCGTGCTTCTCTCGACCTGATGGTCCTTTATCAAGTCCGGTTGGTTTTCTTCGCGGGGTCTGCCGTACCCCAGAGGCGTTTTTGGTCTGTGATTTCGTAACAGTTGAAGTAGTTGGTCGATTTGTGTGGACAACTTCCTCAACGACTTCAACTTGATCTGGGACGGCACTCAAAGTTGTCTTGCGGAAAAGTTCGTCAGCGCCAGGAAGGCTTATGCGTCGAGTCATCGGACACCTCCAATTGAAATTAACTCGCGAGCTAAACGACGGTATGAAGCGGCACCCACGGAGGAGCTGGCGTACGAGGTAATCGGCTCACCAGCAACAGTTGTTTCCGGAAACCGAACAGTACGCGCAATAGTGGTATCGCAAATCTTGCTTGGGAAAGCCTCGCTTATTCGTTCTAGCACTTCGCGGCTATGAACTGTTTTGCGATCAAACATGGTGGGGAGTATGCCTAAAAGCTTTAAATCGGGGTTTGTGTTTACTTGAACCTTCTTAATGATGTCATCTAGTAGGGCTACTCCTCTAAGCGCAAAATACTCGCACTCAAGTGGCACTAGAACCCAGTTAGATGCTGTTAGAGCATTAACGGTAAGCAAACCAAGAGATGGTTGGCAGTCGATGAGGATTACATCGTAGAAATCGCGGACTGGCTGCAGTACTCGCTTTAAGATTTTTTCTCGAGCAATTACATTTACTAGACCACCTTCAGCGCCCGCAAGATTCTCATGCGCTGGAACCATATCCATTCCAGGTACGCTAGTTTTCAGTAAGAAGTCATCTATTTTTGTTGATTCATCCATCATCAGGTCGTAGATGGAACCCTCTATCTCGCGCGTTGAAACATTGAGCCCAACGGAGAGTGAATGTTGGGGGTCAAAGTCAATCAACAGAACTCGTCGTCCTAGTTCAGCAAAAGCTGCACCGAGATTAATTGTGGTAGTTGTTTTGCCGACTCCGCCTTTTTGGTTTACAACTGAGATGACTTGGGCATCGCCATGAGTCGTCAATGGCGCAGGATCGGGAAAGATTGGGGTCGGCCGATTTAATACTGATGAGGTTGTTACTATCTCGCTATCGCTCTTCGACGTGTTTCTAATTGTCGATTTAGCGTTCAAACGAGAAATCTCTGAAGCACTTTTTGCCATGGCGCGACTTTACGCAGATGGTTTCGGAATCTTGGAGCGACACGCGTAGAGTTCTCGCGCTATGACAAATGAAAGCGCGGAACTCTCAACTCAAACTTTAGGTTCAGCGACCTCTGAAACGAACACTTCTTTCCAAGGAGAAGGACGGATTAGCGGTTTCTCGGTTAAGTTAGAGAATTTTGATGGCCCCTTCGATCTCCTCCTGCAACTTATTTCCCGACATAAGATGGATATTACGGAGGTCGCGATTGCGACTGTCACCGATGAATTCATCGCACATATAAAGGCCCTTGAAGAGACTGAAGTGGGTTGGAAACTAGATCATGCAACTGAGTTCCTTGTAGTGGCCGCAACTCTTTTGGATTTGAAAGCGGCGCGGTTGCTGCCCTCTGGCGAGATAGATGATGAAGCAGATTTAGCCCTTCTCGAGGCTCGAGATCTTCTCTTTGCTCGCCTGCTCCAGTACCGAGCATTTAAGGAGATTGCGACGATTCTTGAAAGGCGTATCGAGCTCCAGGAGAGGACTTTTCCGCGGAGCGTGGCCTTGGACTCTGCTTTTGCCGCGCTACTTCCAGAAGTGCTCATTGGGGTAACTCCGGAACGCTTTGCGGCGATTGCCAATCGCGTTTTGACGCCAAAGACCACTCCAACGCTATCTACCGCCCATCTTCACTTACCGATGGTGAGCGTCGCAGCCGAAGCCAATCACCTAGTGGGCCTCTTGAGGCGCCAGAAGAGCGCCTCTTTCCGCTCTCTTGTTGCCGATGCGCCCAATACCTTAGTTGTGGTTGCCCGATTCCTGGCGCTTCTTGAGCTATATCGTGAGGCACAGATTCGTTTCGAGCAGGTATTGGCTCTAGGGGAGCTTCAAATTAGTTGGACTGGAAGTGATGATGGAGAAGTGAGCGTAAGCGACGAGTTTGATCAACCAATCAAGGTGGAAGGTGAGGACCAAGATGTCTGAACGGGAACTGGAGAGATCGATAGAGGCAATCCTGATGGTGGTTGAAGAGCCACTCTCCGAAGTAGTTTTGGCCCAAATCATCGAGCGCCCTACCGAAGAGATTCTCGAAGCGCTTCAACGCCTTTCAGCCCAATACGAGAGCGAAGAACGGGGCTTTGAACTCAAGCAGATATCAGGTGGTTGGCGCTTCTATAGCCATCCGGATTTAGCCCCATTGGTTGAGAAGTTTGTGCTTGATGGCCAACAGGCGAAGTTGACTCAGGCCGCTTTAGAAACCTTAGCCGTGATTGCTTATCGCCAACCAATCTCGCGCGCCCGAGTATCTGCGATTCGAGGGGTCAACGTCGAGGCTGTCATGAAGACCCTGGTTAATCGCGGCCTAGTTGAGGAGTGCGGGGTCGAACATGAGACCGGTGCAATTCTTTACCGAACCACAAACTACTTTCTTGAGCGGATTGGACTCAATAAGGTTGAAGATTTACCGGCGCTGGCACCCTTCTTGCCAAGCGTTGACGGCTTAGACGAGGTTATCGCCTCCCTGGCTGAGTAATAGCCCTTAGACTCCGCCGGTGGCGGAGATTCGATTGCAGAAATACCTTGCTGATGCCGGGGTGGCGAGCCGTCGTAAATGCGAAGAGCTGATTGAGGCCGGCCGCGTCAAGGTAAATGGAAGAGTCTTGAGAACTCTTGGATCAAAAATCAACCCGTTAAACACTAAAGTTGAAGTTGATAATAAACCAATTACTGCCATATCAACAAAGACTTATATTGCGTTTTATAAACCTAGAGGCATTTTGTCTACCATGTCGGATGATCGCGGAAGACGTTGCATAGGGGATTTCTTCCAAGATCGTTCGGATCGCCTCTTTCACGTTGGTCGGCTGGATAAGGAGAGCGAGGGACTAATTCTTCTAACAAATGATGGAGATTGGGCTCAGCTAATTAGTCATCCCTCACACGGAGCTGTAAAAACTTACGAAGTGATAGTGGAGGAGAACGTCACCCGGTCCATTCTGGCAAATTTAAGTCGAGGGGTAAGACTAGAAGATGGGTTAGCCAGAGGGGAGCGGACTAGATTGATCCCGGGCGGATTTGAGATTGAAATCCATGAAGGTCGGAATCAGATCGTCCGTCGAATGGCAGCTAGCCAAGGTTTAACTGTTCTAAGGCTTAAGCGAACTCAGATTGGCAAGATTCGGCTAGGGGAATTGAAATCGGGAAAGTGGAGATATTTATCTAACGTTGAAACAACAAACACATAAATGGATTTATTAATAAATAATCTTTTTTAGAAGTGTCAATTTATCTACATGTCAGTTTTCTAGAGCATTCTAAAAATGGTTTTATCGACAATACTGTGTTCGAAATTCCTTTAAAAATAAATAAGTCGACATTTTGGCCCTAAAGGACGAAGCCAAGTAATTGTCGACTTTTTCGGCAGAGCATCCGCTCGGCTTTGCATAGCGTTTTATCAATAAATTAATAAGACGCGATAACTACTTACAACGGGATCACGGATATAGAAAGTAAAATCTGGGGATGAGCGTCAGAGGCATTCGCGGAGCTACCCAGATTGAAAAGGACGATTCCAGCCTGATGGAAGCCGCCGTGGTGGAGCTCATGAGTGAATTGATGCGAGCCAATAGTTTGAAAGTAGAGGATTTAATCTCCGTTATCTTTACCGTGACTCAGGATCTAACTTCAGACTTTCCCGCCGCATCCGCCCGCGCGATGGGGTTAGGCGATGTTCCACTTTTATGCTCGACGGAGATTCCCGTTCCGGGCAGCCTTCCGAGAACTATCCGAACGCTGGTTCACTGCGACACCACTCGAAATCAGCAGCAGATCGTTCATGTTTACCTAAGAGGTACTGCGGTACTTAGGAAAGATCTAGCACAGTGACCTCGCGAGGAGCTCGCATTGTCGGCGCCGGGCTCATCGGAACATCTATAGCTCTTCGACTCAAGGAAAGAGGCTGGAGTGTCGAATTAAGCGATTCTGACACAGTCAATGAGGCAATCGCGAAAGATTTAGTAGGCGAAATCGCAGAGAGAACTACCCCTGAAATTGTCGTTATCGCAACGCCACCGAACTCGGTGCTTGAAACGATAAAGCGCGAATATGAGATAAATCCCAATGCTGTATTTATAGATGTCACTAGCACCAAAACTAAACTTCATGTAGAGATTAAATCTCTTTCGGGGCTTAGTTCGAGGTTCGTGGGCACCCATCCAATTTCGGGAAGAGAAGTTGGCGGTCCCCAATCCGCGCGCAGCGATCTATTTGATGGTCGGGCCTGGATTGTTACTTCGACACAAACGGAAGACCTGCAAGCAATTCGATTTGTTGAGGAGTTCATTCATATCCTCGGCGGGGTTCCCTATCAGATGAGCCCGGAGGAGCACGATTACCTTTTTGCTCGAATCTCCCATCTGCCTCAACTATTGAGCACTGCGCTGGCGGCCGCCAGTGAGCCGGTTGGAGGGTCAATAGATCTAGCGGGGCAGGGCCTTCGGGACATGTTGCGTTTATCGGGATCGAAGTTTGAGTTGTGGAATGAGATTCTTCTCGCGAACAGAGATGAAGTGCTGGAATCAATTCAGACTTTTAAGAAGAAAGTTTTGGAGATTGAAGAATCTTTAAGACTTAATGACTCAGCTCAACTCGCCAATATCTTTGCTGTTGCAAATACAGTGCATGGAAAATTGAGCGGGAAACATGGCCTACGGCCCCGCGAATATTCATACCTGAATGTCGTGATTGAAGATAAACCGGGTCAACTCAGCTCAATATTTAATGAATGCGCCGAAATTTCAGTAAACGTGGAAGATTTAGCTTTGGAACATTCGCCGAAGCAAGAGACTGGACTTATAAGGCTCGCCCTTTCGTCAGGAGATGCCGAGCGGTTGCACGTACACTTAAAGAAAAAGGGCTGGAGAGTGCATCTGCAATGATTAAAACTTCGACCTCTTCGAACAGGCAAATTATTGTTGCGATGGATGGACCAAGCGGTTCTGGAAAGTCCTCAACTTCTAAGGGATTAGCGAAACGCGCTGGTTGGGAATACCTAGATACGGGAGCGCTGTATAGAGCAGCAACTTGGCTGACTCTTGAAGAACAGATTGACTCGGCTACTGATCTTTTAAAGGCTTTGCAGCAACAGCCAATCAAGTTTGTAACAGACCCAAACAAACCACAGGTATTTTTAGGCGCTAAGGAGTTAACAAAAGAGATTCGTGAAGAACGAATAAACCAACGTGTTAGCGAGATTAGCGCTTGGCCGGAATTGCGAAATGAACTCTTAACGCTACAAAGAGAAATAATCCAAAAAGCAGAGCGGGGCATTGTTGTCGAAGGGCGGGATATAGGAACGGTTGTGACCCCTAATGCTCAACTAAAGATCTATCTCCAAGCCGATATTGAAGCTCGAGCCAATCGCCGTGAAAATGAACTAAATTCCCTTGAAATTGCGTTAGACGAAAGAACGAGCGTGGCTGAGAGTCTGGCAGCGCGTGATGCAGTAGATAGCACTCGCGCAACATCTCCTTTGAAGCGTTCGCCAGATGCGCTCTTAGTTGACTCCACTTATTTGTCGCTGGAGGAGACTATCGACTACATCTGGAACATTCTTAAACAGAGATCGCTCTTGGGCTTACCTGTCGTTGCGGTAGTTGGTCGTCCTAACGTTGGAAAGTCAACCTTAGTGAACCGCATTATCGGTGGCCGTGAGGCAATAATTGAGGATACCCCTGGAGTTACTCGAGATCGAGTTAAGTACGACGCAGAGTGGAATGGGAAGAAATTCACTCTGATGGATACTGGAGGATGGGAACCAACAGCAGAGGGGATTGCTCTAAAAATCTCAGATGCAGCCCAAAGCGCAATCGGTGAAGCGGACTTACTTCTTTTCGTTGTTGATGCTCATGTTGGTGCCCAAAGTGAAGATGCGGAGCTAGTAAATATTCTCCGTAAAAGCAAGATAGATGTGATGCTTATTGCAAATAAGGTTGACTCAGAAAAAGATGAATTGGATGCTCATCAACTTTGGAATATTGGATTAGGTGAGCCGCATTTTGTTTCAGCAGCGCATGGGAGAGGCTCTGGTGATCTGCTCGATAAAATTGTAGAACGCCTGCCCGAGGTTGGACGCGGGCGTATCTCCGACGGTTTTAGAAAGATTGCAATTGTTGGTCGGCCGAATGTTGGCAAGAGTAGTTTGTTAAATACATTTGCCGGTAGCGCACGAGCACTGGTTGATGATGCCGAAGGCACAACAAGGGACCCTATTGATGAGTTAATTGATGTTGATGGAAAGACTTGGCGCTTTATTGATACCGCGGGGATAAGAAGAAGAGCGCATCAAGCTAGCGGAACGGATTACTACGCTGCGCTTCGAACTGAGCGAGCTATAGAGAACACGGAGGTGGTCGTCGCAGTTCTTGACGCTACGGTGCCGATGACCGAACAAGACTTGCGGATCATCTCAATGGCTGAGGAGTCGGGCAAAGCCTTGGTTATTGTGATGAACAAGTGGGATCTCCTCGATGAGGAACGTCGAATACAGCTTGAGCGAGAGATAGATCGAAATCTAGATCAGGTGACTTGGGCAGAGCGGATAAACCTCTCAGCTAAGACCGGCTGGCATAAAGATCGACTAATTCCAGCGGTTGAGCGGGCCCTTGGCGGGTGGGAATTTCGAGTACCCACGGGGCGGCTGAACGCCTTCATGGGACAGCTTGTGAGTTCGAATCCACCCCCAGTGCGCGGCGGAAAACAACCAAAAATTCTCTTCGCTACGCAAGCCGGGATAGAACCGCCAACATTTATTATCTTTGCAACGGACTTCCTAGAGTCAAGCTATAGACGATTCATCGAGAGACGTCTAAGGGAAGAGTTTGGATTTGCAGGTTCGCCGATTCGAATCTCGGTGAGGTTGCGGGATCGATGATTCAACCTCCAATGACCGAGGTACTATTTCATTACGGGACGTAGCGCAGCTTGGTAGCGCACATGGCTGGGGGTCATGTGGTCGGAGGTTCAAATCCTCTCGTCCCGACCAGAACTTGGGGCCAGTATTCCAACCAGTATTTCAAAGAGGTACCAAAACGAAGTGAGGGGATGATGCTCACCATTCCGAATGGGCTAACCCTTCTGCGGGCCGCCGGAATCCCAATTTTCCTCTACCTCACTTGGCATGAGCTCTACCTGTGGGCGGTTTTGACTCTGATGATTGCTGGTGCGACTGACTATTTCGACGGAAAACTTGCCAGAGCGCTTAACCAAGAGAGCCGCTTGGGCGAACTTTTAGACCCTGCGGTCGACCGCCTTTACATCGCGACCGTTTTGATAGCGATGTTTATCACCGGCGCTATTCCAATTTGGGTACTAGTTTCGATCATCGCACGAGATTTAGCCCTCGGCCTTCTACTAGTGGCAATGAAGCGGTCAGGTCTCTCTCCTTTTAAGGTTACCTATCTCGGCAAAGCGGCGACATTTAATCTCCTCTACGCGCTTCCAATGCTCTTGCTGACCTATTCGACTATAGATGGACTCTCCAACTTTGCATTTGTCTTTGGATGGGCTTTTGCGGGATGGGGGATAGGTCTGTATTTGTGGACCGGCGCGCAATACGCTAGAACTGGTCTTAGAGAATTACTTACCAGAAGAGAATCTGGCCATGGAGTTTAAGAGTGGAGCTTCAACATGGAGCTTCAACATGGAGATTTAATTTGAAGAGGGAAGGAAGGTTTAAGTGAGCAGCGTCCCGCCCCACCTGAAATACACCAAAGAGCATGAATGGATTGAGGAGGTTTCGCCGGGGCGCTATCGAGTTGGCATTACGGACTACGCACAGGGTGCGCTCGGTGACATTGTCTATCTTCAGATGCCCAAGGTCGGGGAATCAATCAGCGCTGGGAAAGTTTGCGGCGAAGTGGAATCAACCAAGAGCGTTTCTGAAATTTATGCACCAATCTCTGGGACAGTTACCACGGTGAATACGGACTTGGACTCTGCTCCCGAAACCATAAATTCGGACCCCTATGGAAAAGGCTGGCTCATGGAAATGGAAGCTTCCTCGCCAAACGAACTTTCTGAACTTCTCTCACCAGAGGCGTATAGCGCTCTTACCGCTTGACTCACCCAAACCTCCACCATAGGGTGAGCCTTAAGTGAAACTTAAGGTTTAGGGGGAGTTAATCGTGGTTGCCGCTGCTGATAGCAGAAAAGATTTAACAACCACTATCCATCTAACCGCACTTCGCTCCGTTGAGAGTTCTCTTTCTAGATTAATCGAAGAATCAGGACCTGAATTGATCCAGGTTTTAAATGCCCTCGCAGAAAACTCGGCGATGCTTGTCTCGTTGATTGGACCAAGCAAGGGAGCGCGCTATCTCCTAGAGCCAGAAGTAACGCAAATAGGTAGAGCGACCACAAATGAGATCTTTCTTGATGATGTGACAGTTTCAAGAAAACATGCCCAGGTTCTCAAACGCGAGAAGCGTTACTTCTTGCAGGATTTGGGCAGCTTAAATGGAACGTATTTGAATGGTGAACTTGTTTCAGAGAAGCCTCTCAATGATGGCGATGAGCTCCAGATCGGCAAATATCGGATGCATTTCTTTCAAGGTGGAAAGGTAAGAGCATGAGCGTTCCCGCCCGCGCATATTTGAGCATCGGAGAAGTCTTATCAAAGTTACGTGGTGATTTTCCAGATATCACTATCTCGAAGATTCGGTTCCTTGAGTCTGAGGGATTGATTGAGCCACAACGCACACCCTCTGGTTATCGTAAATTCACAACTCCAGATTTAGAGAGATTGAGATATGTACTTCTTGCGCAACGAGATCATTATCTTCCTTTAAAAGTAATAAAAGAGAATCTAGATGCCCTTGACCGTGGTCTGGAACCAGCACAAACTCCTGGCAGCAGTCCAACTCCGCGGATGCTTCCAGTTGATGCGGCTGTATCACCGTCAGCTTTTGCAGAACAGAGCGATCTGCGACTTTCTCGTGATGAATTATTGAAGAGTTCTGGAATTGATGAAGAACAATTAGCCGAACTTGAAAGCTATGGACTTGTCCAAGCACGAGGCAAACATTTCGACGGTGATGCGTTGATGGTTGCAAGAGTTGTCGGTGAACTAGCGGCATTTGGAATTGAAGGTCGTCATCTTCGAGCTTTCAAATCAGCTGCAGATAGAGAGGTTGGTTTAGTGGAGCAAGTCATAACCCCCTTACTTAGACAGAAGAATTCAGATTCAAAAGCACGCGCCGAAGAGGTAGCGCGAGAGATTGCCTCCCTTTCAATCAGACTCCACGCCTCACTCGTTCGAGCTGGCCTTCACAGAGCGAGATGAATTTTCACGCTCTCGATGTAATTGGCGTTCGGGTTGAGATGCCTTCGAACCAACCGATTGTTCTTCTTAAAGAAATTGGCGGGGTCCGCTATCTACCCATTTGGGTAGGGGCCGTAGAGGCGACCTCTATCGCCTTCGCTCAACAAGGAGTCCAACCACCGCGCCCGTTAACCCATGATTTGATGAAAGATTTACTGGCATCGGTCAATGCAAACGTAGACTCCATTCATCTCACCGAACTTCGCGATGGTGTCTTCTATTCGATGATAAATCTGGCTGGAGGAGTCTCTGTCTCGGCCAGGCCAAGTGATGCAATTGCCTTGGCTCTTCGAACTGGCTCGCCGATTCTGGGGAGTGAGGAGTTGCTAGCCGAAGCAGGGATAGAAATACCCGATCAAGCCGAGGATGAGGTGGAGAAGTTCAAGGAGTTCCTCGAAGGAATAAACCCCGAAGATTTCCAGGCCTAGAACTCTAAAGTATTACTTGAGATTTAGAGTGTGTCGGTATTTGATGTCCGCCTTTTCAAGACTTACCGTTAAGCCACTCAAGTGAGAGGCTTCCCCCATGACTTTGCTGCCAAGTTCTGACGAGATTGGCTACCGTGGCGCAACGGCTTGTACTGCAGCAGGGATTTCCTACCGCCAACTCGATTATTGGGCGCGCACTGGTTTAGTTGAGCCGACGGTTCGTTCGGCAGCCGGTTCTGGTTCACAACGCCTTTACGGATTTCGTGACATCCTGGTTTTGAAGATCGTCAAACGCCTACTCGACGCGGGCGTCTCTCTCCAAAACATTAGAAGCGCTGTCACTCATCTTCGGGAGCGGGGGATTGAAGATTTAGCGCGAATAACGCTCATGAGCGACGGATCTTCAATTTATGAGTGCACAAATTCAGAGGAGATTTTTGACCTCCTTCAAGGTGGACAAGGTGTTTTTGGTATTGCTGTTGGAAAAGTGTGGAACGAGGTTGAAGGCACCCTCACTCATCTACAAGGCGAGGATCTTCAAAGCGGGAGCATCCATCCTGGTGAAGGTGGCGATGAACTAGCTATCCGTCGCAAGCTTCGCGGGGTCTCTTAACCCGTCATAGATTGAATTAACCGCCTATTCTTCTCGCCGTGGCGCGGAAGAACTTTGCAGACCGGCATATTGGGCCTTCAGGTGATCAAGTTGGCACGATGTTGCACGAGTTGGGGTATTCAGATTTAGGAAAATTCATCGCAGATGTCCTACCCGAGTCAATTAAGCTTGATGAGATTTTCGGAGCATCGCTGCCCAATCCAATTTCTGAACCAGAAACCATCTCGCAGCTACGCAATCTTGCCGGAAAGAATCAAATCTTTCAGTCCTTGATTGGAATGGGTTATTACGGCACTCATACGCCGCCCGTCATTCTCCGGAACGTCTTAGAGAATCCCGCTTGGTACACGGCTTACACCCCATATCAACCTGAAATATCCCAAGGAAGATTGGAAGCGCTCTTCGCTTTCCAGACGATGGTCAGCGATTTAACCGGCCTGGACATTGCAAATGCATCGATGCTAGATGAGGCAACTGCTGCAGCCGAAGCGATGACCTTGGCGAGAAGAGCTTCAAAGAGCTCTGATGAAGCGATTTTTCTAATTGATGCGGCGGCGCATCCGCAAACTAAAGCGGTAATACAAACTCGGGCTAAACCGTTGGGAATAGTTGTAAAGGAATTTGAAGTAAAGAGCCTGGCAATTGAGAACGCGAATGTAGATTGTTTTGCAGTTTTGGTTCAATACCCAGATACCTTCGGGGCGCTTCCTGAATTGATGGATCTCTTCTCCTTCGCGAAGGAAAAAAATGCTCTTGTCATCATGGCAAGTGATCTACTTGCATTGACACTTATTAAATCTCCGGGGGAGTGGGGCGCCGACATCGCCGTTGGTTCAGCTCAGCGCTTTGGTGTTCCGATGGGATTTGGTGGACCGCATGCAGGATTTTTGGCGGTCCGTGAAGGTTTAGAACGTTCGCTTCCCGGGCGATTGGTAGGTCAGAGCATTGACACCGCGGGAAATCCAGCGCTTCGTCTGGCGCTGCAAACCAGAGAACAACATATTCGCCGCGATAAAGCGACGAGCAATATTTGTACTGCTCAAGTTTTACTTGCAAACATTGCTGCGCTGTACGCAGCTTGGCACGGTCCAGAGGGTCTACGTGAGATTGCTATCCGTGTACATAATCAAGCAAGGAGTTTTGCAGGCTACTTAAAGCGTTCCGGATTTACTTTATTAAGTGAAACTTTCTTCGACACTATCTCCTTCAAAGCCGAAAATCCTAAGGCGATGCTTGACAGCGCTGAGCGCGCGGGAATTAACGTGCGCTTGATCTCTGGCGGAATTTCAGTGGCATTTGATGAAACTACTGACGATAAATCAATTGAGAAATTGGTTCGAGCTTGGGGATTGGCAAGTGAGCGAGGGGAGAGCTTCGGT
>JACCDL011199712.1_pt1 | contig 20321 bp, 8 predicted proteins | sample 7441931 | NCBI WGS metagenome assembly JACCDL01 (sample SAMN15323437, study PRJNA562643) | freshwater metagenome | isolation source: river surface water | place: USA:Blue River Watershed | collected 2017-08-16 | reverse complement strand
GGTGGCCGCCATCGAAACCGCCGATTTGGCCGCCATGACCACGGCGCAAATTGCTGCGCTCACCTCGGCCCAAGTGGACGACTTGACCACCGCACAAATCGTGGCCTTGACAACAGCCCAAGCGGCTGCGTTGACCACGGCGCAAACTCCCAACTTGACCACCGCTCAAGTGGCCGCCATTCAGACGGCCGATTTGGTCGCCATGGGTACCGCCGCTTTGGTGGCTTTGACCACCGACCAGACGGCTGCCCTGACGGTCGGTCAGGTGGCCGCTTTGACCTCGGCTCAGATCAGCAAGCTGGCTACCGACGATTTGGCCGCCATGACCACGGCTCAAATTGCCGCGCTCACCACCGCTCAGATTGACGACTTGACCACCGCTCAGGTCATCGCCTTGACCTCGGCCCAGGTGGCCGCCATCGAAACCGCCGATTTGGCCGCCATGACCACGGCGCAAATTGCTGCGCTCACCTCGGCCCAAGTGGACGACTTGACCACCGCACAAATCGTGGCCTTGACTACAGCCCAAGCGGCTGCGTTGACCACGGCGCAGATGCCATCACTGAGCACCGACCAATTGGTGAAATTTGCCACGGATGACTTTGCTGCCTTGCGCTCCGCACAAATTGCGGCTTTGACAAGCACACAAGTTGCAGGCTTGACCACAGCACAAATTGCTGCATTGAGTTCCAGTCAGCTTGCTGCTGTGACAACCAATGCCATCAGTGCCATGACAACGGCTCAAATTGCCAAATTGACGACTGACCAGATCGCACATCTGACAACGGCACAGATCGTTGCCTTGACCGATGAACTGATTGAAGCCATCGAAGTTGCTGATATCGAAAAGCTCACCACCGCTCAAATTGCGGCCTTGGGAACAAGCCAGGTCTTCAGCATGACAACGGCACAGCTGGCCGCTTTGGACTCCAACCAAATTGCAGCACTTCAACCTGTCACCATTGGATCTATGTCGCGTGCGCAATTGGTGTCGCTTGCAACGGACCAAATGCCAGGCTTGACATCGGCGCAGATCGCTCAAATTTCTACCCAAAATCTGGTTCAAATGGGAACCGATCAGTTGGCGGCATTGACGACTTTGCAGACCACTTATTTGTCGCAAGCACAAGTGGCGGCTCTGACAACAGAACAGATTTCTGCCCTCGAAACTGCTGACATTGCGGCTCTCACAACAGCTCAAATTGAGGCATTGACCACCAAGCAAGTGCCCACCCTGACGGTGGGGCAAGTGGCTGCATTGACCACCACGCAAATGGCGGCAATGCAAACTGCCGACCTGGTCAAAATGACCACGGCACAAATCGAAGCCCTCACAACAGCACAGGCTGCCGCACTGACGACAAGCCAATTGTCTAACTTGACGACGGCACAAATTGCAGCCATGCAAACTGCGGATTTGGCCAGTTTGTCTACTGACCGAATCTCTGCACTGACAAGCTCACAACTGGCCGCAATGACCACCGGTCAGATTGCAGCCATGAGCACGGCTCAATTCGCTGCCTTGACCAGCGCTCAAGTCCCTGGCTTGACGACAGCTCAAATTGCAGCCATTGAAACGGCCGATCTGGCCAGCATGAGCACTTCGGCTTTGGCATCCATGACGTCAGACCAAGTGACTGCCTTGACCCCTGGTCAAATTGCTGCGCTCTCAACATTGCAAATTTCGACTTTGACTACCGAGGATTTGGCGGCATGGTCGACGGCGCAAATTGCAGCACTCACCACCAGCCAAATTTCAAAGTTGTCCACCGGGCAAGTTGCAGCGCTGACGAGTTCACAAATTGCGGCCATTGAGACGGCCGACTTGGCGCAAATGACTTCGGCACAAATCGTTGCAATGAGCACCGAGCAAGCCGCCGCATTGACCAGTGCCCAAGCTGCCGCGTTGACAACTGCGCAACTGAGCAAAATGGAAACGGCAGATTTGGCTGCACTTTCCACCACGGCCATCGCCGCTTTGACAACCGATCAGATTCCAACGCTGAGCACAGGTCAAATGGTTGCGCTCAGCACGGCTCAAGCAGCCGCGATCACGGCGACTCAAATGCCGAAATTCACAACGGCACAACTGCAAGCCATGGAAACCCGGGATGTTGCAGCTTTGTCGACTTCTGCGATTGCAGCACTGGTTTCGACCCAAATGCCAGGCCTGAGCACTGGGCAAATTACAGCCTTGACATCGGCACAACTCGCGGCATTGCCGACAGCCAATACCGCACAACTTTCCACTGCACAAATTGCAGCACTGACGAGCGATCAAATTCCTCACCTGACCACAGCCCAAATTGCAGGGCTTGGGTCCGCACAAGTCGCTGCTCTGACTTCTGTTCAAACGCCTCACTTGACAACCGCACAATTGGTTGCCATCGAGACAGCTGATTTGGTCAAACTTGGAACTGCGGCCTTGGCTGCACTGAGCACAGAACAAGTCAGCAAATTGACCACTCAACAGGTCGCCGCTCTCACAACAGGACAAGTGGCTGCTATCGAGACAGCAGATTTGGCTGCAATGGGCACCGCCCAAATTGCCAACATGCTGAGCACGCAAGTGGCTGCATTGACCAATCCGCAAATAGTGGCCTTGAGCACAGACCAAGCTGCAGCCCTGACCACTGCTCAGGTTTCTAAGCTCAGCGTGGCCCAAATCGCAGCCATGGAGACGGAAGATATTGCGGCCTTGAGTACTCAAAATGTCGCAGCAATGACGCGCTACCAGATCATGGGATTGACCAATGGTCAGGTCACCGCGATGGGCACTGCTCAAGTTGCGGCAATTGACGACGCTGATTTGGCGCTGATGTCAACGGGACAAATCCGTGCGTTGACGACAGCACAGATCGAAGGTTTGAGCACATCGCAATTCACCGCACTCACCGGAGCGCAAGTCGCTGCGTTGACATCTGACCAAATAGCCGCGATAGAGACCCGCGATTTGGTGAAACTCAGCGCCGTCCAGTTAGAAGCCTTGACGACCGATCAAATGCCACACTTGACCACAGCGCAAGTCGCGGCTTTGACAACCGACCAAATTTCCAACCTCCAAGCGGCGGACTTCGCGAAGTTAACCACTGCTCAGATTGCAGCTTTGACCACGGCTCAAATCGCCAATTTGGAAGATGCGCAAATCATTGCACTGACAACCGAACAAGCTGCAGCTTTGACCAGCGCACAGGTTGGAAAACTGACCCAGGGTCAGCTCATTGAACTGCAAAATGCCGATTTGACTGCGATCACGACAGAAGCGATTGCAGGCTTGACCGCAGCGCAAATAGCGTATCTGAGCACATCACAAATTGCAGCTTTGACAGATGCCCAAGTGACGGCCCTGACAACTGGCGCAATTGCCGGTCTGACGACTCTGCAGACCCCTGCTCTGAGCAACTCGCAAATTGCTGCGATGACCACAGCTCAGATTCAGGCCATTGAAACTGCAGATCTTGTAACGATGGGAACGGCACAAATCGCCGCATTGACCACTGCTCAAGCCGCAGCCTTGACCACTGACCAAATACCTAAGCTCACGGCAGCCCAAATGGCGGCCATGCAAACTGCGGATTTGAGTCAGTTCACCACAACTCAAATCGCTGCAATGGGATCTGCGCAAGTGGGTGCTTTGACCACTTTGCAAACATCCAATTTGAGCACGGCACAAATCGCCGCCATTGAGACAGCAGACATCAGCGCGTTGAGTACCGCGGCAATTGTGGCCATAACCACCGGCCAAGCTGCAGCCTTGACTACGGGACAAATTGCTGCCTTGAGTTCTACTCAGATCAGCAAGATGGCCACTGACGATTTGGCAGCACTGACCACAGCGCAAATCGCTGCTTTGACCACGGCTCAAATTGACGATTTGACGACAGCGCAAATCATTGCTTTGACATCTGCTCAAGTTGCAGCCATTGAAATTGCGGACTTGGCCTTGATGAGCACGGCACAGGTCGCTGCCATCACAACCGCTCAAATCGATGATTTGACGACAGCTCAAGTTCAAGCCTTGACCACCGGACAAACCGTTGCGCTGACCACTGCACAAATCGCTGCTTTGGGCTCTGCACAGATGGGGGCCATGGAAACGGCAGATTTCATCAAGTTGAGCACAGCGCAAATAGCGGCCATTGATGCGAATGCCATCAGCGGATTGACGACTTCGCAAATTGTTGAATTGTCAACCGCGCAAGCTGCCGCGCTGACCAGCGCGCAAGCAGCAAAGTTGAGCTCTTCGCACATCACAAATATGGAAACTGCAGATTTTTCTGCACTTTCTAACGCGGCGCTGGCCAATTTGAGCACGGGACAATTTGCCTCTGTGACCACGGCTCAGATCAACGCCTTGAACACCAGCCAGTTGGGTGCTCTCACATCCACACAAACGGCCGGCATGACAACGGACCAATTGGCTGCATTGAACAGCGCGAATTTGTCCAGCTTGTCCACCTTGGCCATTCAAGGGCTGAGTGCAGAGTTGGTTGCCGCATTGAGCAGTGCCCAATTGAACGCTTTGAGCACTGGTCAAATTGCAAGCCTCACCACAACGCAAGTCCAAGCCCTTGAAACCGCCGATGTCGCCGCCCTGACCACAGCCAAAGTAGCCGCTTTGACGCCGACTCAACTGGCCAAGCTGACACAAGCCCAGGTCACGAGTTTGACCACCAATCAGATGGTGGCCCTCGGAACTGCCGGGGTCAGCAGCTTGACCGCTGATCAGGTCAGCGTCTTGGGCACTGGACAAATCAATGCTTTGACCTCTGCACAAATCAGCAGTTTGGCAGGCGATCGACTTGCAGGCTTGAGCATCGAGTCGCTGCAAGCGATCAACACGGCAGGCATTGCAGCCTTGACTACGGCCAAATTGGCAGCACTCAGTGATGATCAATTTGGCATGCTGACCACTGCTCAAATTGCAGCACTGACTACCGCACAGGTGCAGGCTTTGGACGCAGGACAGCTGGGCGCCATGTCGGCCGGACAAGTTGGCGCGTTGACCAGTGCTCAAATTGTGGCATTGGACACAACCGATTGGTCCAATCTGCGCGCCGATCAAGTGGGCTATTTGAGTACCGCTCAAGTCGCCTTCATCGAAACTGCAGATTTGCAGTCCCTGAGCACGGCGCAAATTGCGGGTCTTGGCACCAAGATTAGCGGTTTGACCACGGCTCAAATTGCGGCTCTGACCACCGCGCAAGCTGAAAACCTGACAACTGACCAAATTGCTGCACTGACCACCAGTCAAGTCGCCGCGATTGAGACGGCAGACCTCAGCAAACTCAGCAGCACCAACTTCAATGCTTTTGATGCCACTCAAATTGCGGCCTTGACCACCGCGCAGATTGCCAACTTGAGCACTGCTCAAGCTGAAAATCTGACCACCGAGGACATTGTGGCTTTGACGACTCGACAGATCAGTGCCTTGTCAACGAGCTCGATTGAAAAACTGAGCACTACCGCTTTGCAAGCCATTGAAACCGCCGATTTTGCGCAGATGACCTCCGCGCAAATTGGTGCTCTGACGTCGGACCAAGTCGCCAAGTTGACTACAGACCAAATTGTGGCACTGACCACTGCCCAAATAGCAGGATTGGGTGCGGATATAGAGCACATCACAACAGATCAACTTGCAAAACTGTCGTCCACGCAACTCGCAGCACTGACCACCGATCAGATCGTGGCATTGACATCTGATCAGGCCGCTGCTTTGGCAACGGATCAACTTCCTGGTTTGACGAGCGCGCAATTGAACGCCATGCAAACCGTTGATTTTGTTGCATTGAGCTCAGATGCGATCGCTACACTGACCACCGCACAGGTTGCCGGATTGACCACCAGCCAGGTAGAAAACATGACGACCGCCCAGCTGGGTGCGTTGACCTCAACCGCTGTCGGTGCCTTGACAACCGCTCAAGTGGTCGCATTGTCGACAGAGCAAGCCAGTAAGCTGACATCAGAGCAACTGTCTGCTTTGACATCTACACAGTTGGCGGCCATGGAAGTGGCTGATTTTGCTGCCATAAGTTCGGCAAATATCGTGGGCCTTTCGACAAAGGCTCTGGCGGGCATGACCACAGCCCAGGTTGATGCTTTGACCACGGATCAAGCCGGCGCATTGACCTCGCAACAAGTCAAGGCAATGACGACAACCCAAATTGCGGCCATTGCCACCGATGACTTGGTCACTTTGTCTACCGAAGCGATATCGGCAATGACGACGGCTCAGACTGCGGCATTGACCACCGATCAAGTTGCATCGCTGACAAGTTCGCAACTGGCAGAAATTACCACTGTCAACTTGGTCAGTATGAGCACAGCCCAGATTGCGGCACTCACTGGCACAGATCAACTCGGTGCTCTGACGAACGACCAACTGAAAGCGATGACCGGCAGCCAAGTGGTGGCGTTGGGAACCGACCTGGCCAGTTTGAGCAGCGAACAATTCGGCAATATTGACGCCAGCGACGTTGCACAACTGACCACTGCGCAAATCGTGGCTTTGACGACTACCCAGTTGGAAGGACTGAGTTCAGGCCAAATGGCGGCATTGACGCAAACCCAAGTGGCTGCATTGACCTCCGATCAATTGCAGGCACTGACCTCGACTCAGCTCCAAGCCATGGAGGTTCAAGATGTTGCCTCGCTCACCAGTGCTCAACTCAACTTCTTGACCACTCTTCAGATGCCGATGCTGACAACAGCACAAATTGTGGCTTTGACTACGGGACAATTTGCAAACTTGAGCACAGACAATCTGGCTGCTTTGTCCACAGATCAGATTCAAGCCATTCAATTGGTTGATTTGCAGGCGCTGACCACGGGGCAGATCGCGGCGCTGACCACCAGCCAGATCGAGAAATTAACAACCTCTCAAATTGCGGGTCTTACAACGCTGCAAATCAGTGCTATCGAAACCGAAGATGTCGCTGCTTTGACAACAGCCCAAGTGGCAGCCATTCAGTTGCAAGACTTGAGGTTAATGACAACTGATCAATTGGTCGCATTGACCAATGATGCAGAAGCTGCGCTGACGGCTGCGCAAGTGGCCCTCTTGACATCTGAAGGCACGATTGCACACACCACACCTTTGGTGCTGGACCTGAATGGTGATGGCATTCACACCGTGGCCATGCAAAACGGTGTGGTGTTTGACCTGAATGACACGGGCACCGCGGTCCAAACAGGATGGGTGGGTTCGGGTGATGGCTTGCTGGCCCTGGATCTGGACGGCGATGGCCTGATTGAATCGGGCGCAGAACTGTTTGGCAGTGCCACTCGATTGGCCGATGGCAGCAGAGCCACCGATGGTTTCCAAGCCCTCAGTGCCTTGGACTCCAGTGGTGATGGTCTCATCGATACCAGCGACACCTTGTTTGCACAGTTGCAGGTTTGGCAAGACAGCAACCGAGACGGTGTCAGCCAGTCCGAGGAACTTCGGTCGTTGACTGATTTGGGGATCCAGTCCTTGAATTTGAATGCCGAAACCACTTTCGTTTTGGATGAGGGTAACTGGATCGGTCTTGAATCTAACTACACCACGGCTGACGGGCAGTCGCATGCCTTGGTGGATGTCTGGTTTGAGTACCAAAACCTGCCGGTGAATAACACCCCAACGGCTGACGAAGCGGTCAATCCGCCGCAGGTCATCCACACGGTTATTCACTGATCTGGGTTGGCATTCAACTTGCAATAATGCTTCATGAAATCAGCGGCAAGACTTTGAGGGCAAAGTCTTGCCGCTGAACCCGATTCATGGAGTACACAGATGTTGAAGTTGATCCAAGAAGCAGAAAAACTGCAAAAAGAAGGCCTTTGGCAGGAAGCGGTCAAACTTTACGAATCCGCTCTCACGGGCGACTTGGGGCCTGCCAAGCATGTTGCTTGGTTCAATCTGGGGGCCTTGCTCTCTCAAAGCGAGCAGATTGAAGCTGCAGAAAACGCCTACCGATCGGCCATCTTGAGCAAGCCCGATTTCATTCAGGCTTGGTTCAACCTGGGGGCGATTGTTGAGCGAGCAGGACGCAAGCCCCACGCCATCAAGATTTGGCAGTCCATGATTGACCACCCATTGGTCAGCCGCACTTTGCAAGTGGACATGTACATCATGGTGCTCAATTCACTGGGGCGGATTCACGAAGAAATGCGTGAATTTGAAAAGTCAGAAGCTTATTTGCTCGAAAGCCTGCTGACGCAACCAGACCAACCCAAAGTGATTCAGCATTGGGTACATTTGCGTCAAAAACAATGCAAATGGCCTGTCTACGATGTGCCAAAAGGCACCGACTTTGGCGAGCTCATGAAATGGACTTCACCCTTGGCCATGTTGTCGGCCAGTGACGATCCAGGCATGCAATTGGCAACGGCCATGCGGTTTGTCCAAGAGAAAGTCGATCAAAAATTAGCCACATTGCCAGTACAGAATCACTCAGCACACAGCAAACTGCGGCTGGGTTTCTTGTCCTCTGACTTTTGTCTTCATGCCGTATCGTTGCTCACCGTCGAACTGTTGGAGCTGCTGGACCGCTCGCGTTTTGAGGTCTACGGTTTTTGCTGGAGCCGTGAAGATGGCTCAGACTTGCGTCAACGGATGATCAACGCGATGGATCACCATGTCCGAATTGCGGCCCTGAGTGACGAAGAAGCCGCACGAAAAATTCACAGCCATGAGATTGACATTTTGATTGATCTGCAAGGCATCACTTCGGGCGCTCGTCCCAATATCCTGTCTTATCGCCCTGCCCCCATTCAGATGACCTACCTCGGATTTCCTGGAACGACGGGTCATCCCTGCATTGATTATGTGATTGCAGATCGGTTTTTGATTCCCCCCGAAATGAAGCCGTATTACTCGGAAAAACCGTTTTACATGCCCGATGTTTTCCAGTGCAGCGATCGGCAGCGTCCCGTGGGCAAGCAACCCAAACGGTCTGATTACGGCTTGCCGGATGACAAATTCGTTTTTTGCACTTTCAATAACAATTACAAATTCACGCCGAGCATGTTCGAAGCTTGGATGCGCATTCTGAAGCAAGTGCCAAACTCGGTTTTTTGGCTGCTTGAAGACAACACATGGTCAAAGAATGCGCTGATTTCACAGGCCAAATTGCATGGCATCTCATCCGACAGACTGGTCTTTACAGGCCGAGTTGCCCCTGAAAATTACTTGGCACGTTACACGTTGGCTGATTTATTTTTAGACGCCTACCCATTCAACGGCGGCACAACTGCGAATGATGCTTTGTGGATGCGATTGCCCGTATTGACGTTGTCCGGAAAGGTATTCGCCTCGCGCATGGCCGGGAGTTTGCTCAATGCACTGGGCATGCACGAATTGATCAGCTACAACATCGACGACTATGTTGCGAAAGCCGTTGATTACGGCAACCAGCCAGCACTTTTCAAGTCGATGAAAACCCGCCTTGAAAAGCAAGCAAAAACCTCCGCATTGTTCGACATGCCGAGATTCGTTCGCAATTTCGAAGAAGGTCTTCTCAAGCTTCAATCTGAAGCCAAAATCTCTGCTTGAATTGAAAACTCCCGGTCTGTACCGGGAATCAACTCATTGCAGAGATTGAACCCACTGTTCCCAGAGTGGGTCTGTCGTTGGCAATAACCGCAATACTCGCAACTGTGCTTTCAAGGCGGCGAGCATCAAGTTGACATGATCTGCACTGCGCCTTGAATGGTTCAGCTCGGCTTGGGCACGGTCACCCCATGTCTTGACCCCGTGCACCATCCCACGCTCGGCAGCTTTGCGCTGTTCGCGAGCCGAATTGAGCAATTCCTCACCCGCCTGTAGACGATCTTGCCCTGACGCAACGGCATTTGAAGCCAAATGCAATTCAGTTTCCAAGCGCATTTGGAGGGCCTCCCGATCGGCCACACTGGCTTGATAAAGGGCAAAAGCTTGCCGCTCAGCGGCAGTTGTACCGCCTCCGGCAAAGATGGGAATGGCATATTGAACGCCGACTTGATGATTCTGATACCGATAGCCTTGAGATCTGTTTGCCTCGTTCATTGCCCGATTGGCAACAGCGACCAAATCAAGTGTTGGAAGGTGCTCCATCTTGGCCATGTTGTGGCGCTCGCGATGCACTTTCTCCATCTCAAAAGCAGCTCTTAACTCTGCCGAGGTGTGAAGTACCTTTTGCCATAGTTCAGGAAAATCGACAAATTTAGACGCCCAAGGAAGGCGCTCGGGCCATGTCGCCGCTGCAAAAGCTTGGACTTGTGCTTGTGTCAAAAGGCGCAAGGCTGCTTCCCGGGCGGCTTGGTTAAGCAACGCCTCGGCGTACAAAGACTGTGCGTTTGCCCATTGCGCCTGCGCTTCCATGAGGCTGTCACGGGTACCGTCACCTTGGTCTAGACGCTTTTGTTCTTGCTCAACCCAGGCTTTAAGGGTTTGCAATGGTGCCTGTTGAATTTTCACCATTTGACGAGCCCCTAACCACTCTAACCAAGCCATGCTCGTTCGGGACCACAGGTCGTTTCGGTCGATTTGTAGTTTGAATTCGCTGTGCTCAGCCAACGACTGCGCCTGCCTGACCGCACCCAGCTCTCGAGGACGAATGAGGGCTTGACGCAACATCAGTTGGTGATTTGAAGAGGGAACGGTATAGCTTTGGGTTGTCGCTGGGTTGCTGTTGTCTTGGGTCGTAGTTTGAGTGAGCTGCTGCACTCCGCCCTGCATGCTGAGCTGCGGAAAAAGCCTAGAGCGAGCCACCTCGATACCCTCTTGCTGCGCCAAACGATTCAAAGCCGAGGATCGCAATGCGGGATCCACCTGACTGGCAGCATCTATGGCATGCGACAAGCCCTGAGCTTGAGCAGCACCTAGAACACTGAAATGCAACGCGAACAAAAACAACGATTGGCGCAACATGGTCATTCTTCTTTCATGGATGCTGCAACGCGCTTGAGCAAGGGGTGAACCAAATATTGCAAAACACTGCGCTGACCCACCTTGATCAATACTTCGGTGGGCATACCAGGACGGACGACGCGACTTCCTAAAATTTGGTGGCCTTCGGGTGTGATTTCGACACGGGCCAGGTAGTGTGCACCCATCATGGTCGGGCCTGCCTGGGAGGGATCCGTTATGGCGTCAGACGACAAGGTCACAATTTTTCCGGGCACCACCAATTGCGGTGTATTCGAAAAACCACTAAATCGAATATCTACATCTTGACCCACACTGACTTTGTCAATGATGTGCGGAGGCACCTTGGCATCAATCAACAAGGCTTCACCTTTAGGGACTACTTCCATCAACTTTTGTCCTGCTAGCACAACCCCACCCGTTGCCGAGATGGTCATGCCAACAATTTGGCCATCAACAGGCGAAACAATTGCCGTTCGCTTTAATTCTTGTGCAGCAACGGACAACCGTTCTTGAACAAGCTGAATGTCTTTTCTGACTTCAGCGATTTGAGTGGACACATCTTTCAGATAATTTTGACGCTGTTGCTCTAAACGAAAGCGTGCTTCAGCCAAAGTTTTGACCAACCGGGACTGATTGGACTGCATGTCGGACAAATTTGAGCGCAGCTCCATTTGGGCTTGCTCCATTTGCAAAACCTGGTTCTTGGGTGCATAACCTTCGGCCGCCAGAGATCGCAAAGATTGCACATGCCGATCTTGCAATTGCGCCTGTGAAGCCTTGCTGCTCACGGCGATGTCTAGGGCACTCTGCTGCAATTTGATTGACTCAATATTTTCTTGCAAAGCGCCCAGTTCCGCTGCCCAGGAAGCTCGACGTGCAAGAAACATTGCTTGCTGGGAAGCCATGACCTGCTGGACAAAAAGATCAGATTTGTTCAGCTGCAAATCAGGATGAAACAAAATTTGTGACGACCCTTGCAGTTCAGCGGTAAGCCGAGACTCCACGGCACGCTGGCTCCAATAAGTCTGTCGAGTACTGTCGAAATTGGCCTCAGCCGCCGTGTTGTCAATCTCCAACAACACGGCCCCACTGCTGACCCATTGACCTTCTTTGACCAGCACATTTTTGACGACACCCCCGCTGGCATGCTGAATGGTTTTTCGACGTGTTTCTATCGACACAGTGCCCGATGCCGGAACGCCTTGATCCAGCGGAACCCAGGCTGCCCATGCCAATGCAAGCCCCAAACCCACCAATAAAATCCAGATACCCAATCGAATCGGCGTTTGGGTTTGCGACAAGTCCTGCCATTGCTCCGGCGTCACTTGGTTCACAAGCGTTTGTTCTGAATTGCTCTTCATGTCACGGGCCTTTTTATCATTTGATCGACGATATTGGGACTGAGCGGATGTATCGACTCGTCCCTCACCATGTGTCCGGCATCGAAAACCAAAATCCGGTCCGCCAAACTGACCAATCTGCTTTGATGGACGACCATCAAAATCAATGCGCCTTTTTCCTTGAGTTTTAAAACCACTTCGAACAAGGCATTCACACCAGCTTCATCCAGACTGGCGTGAGGCTCATCGAGTAGCACAACACGAGGATTGCCATAAACAGCTCGAGCAAGTGCCAAGCGCTGACGCTGCCCCCCCGACATTTGGCTAGCGCCGTCGGTCATCAAGGTGTCATAACCTTGCGGCAAACGCAAAATCATGTCGTGGATACCCACTTGTTTTGCTGCCTCGGTCACCGCCACTGAGTCTGGCTCGTTCATGCGGGCAATGTTGTCTGAAACTGAGCCATCCAGTAGCTCAATGTCTTGCGGCAAATAACCCAAAGAGGGGCCTAATGCATCCCGGTCTAACGCACTCAAGGGTCGATGATCGAGCATCACTTGACCCGTCATGTCGGGCCAGACACCCATAATGCATCGCAAAAGTGTTGACTTACCTGCACCCGAAGGACCGGTGATCACCACAAATTGTCCTGGTTGAAAAGTGACGTTGATTTTGTTCAGAATGGCAGCACCACTTCCAGGCCGCGTTGCCGTCAAATCGACCAGCTGAACATGCCCTTTGACGTTGTCTAATTTTTCAGTGCCAACGGTGTGGGGATGATCCACCAACAATTGGTCGATGCGTGCATGTGCGTCTGTGGCTTGTAAAAAACTGCGCCATGTTGACATGAGCAAATCAATCGGGCGAAGAGCGTGGGTCATGAGTGAATTGGCAGCCACCATGGCCCCTGCAGACAACTCGCCTTGAATGACCAGCCATGCACCGATCGCCAGCACGATAGATTGCTCACTGTAGCGAACAAATTTCATCACCGACTGGTTGCGGTACATCACCTCTTGAGAGACTTGATTCAAGGCCAACTGGCGCTCGTGCCGATCCAGCCAGCGCTGCCTCAAGTTATCCAGCATGCCCAGAGATTCCACAATCTCGAAATTCCGCAATTTGGCCGTAACAAAAGCATTGGTGGACTGCATGGCTTTCATCGCACGATGTGCCGGGCCCTCATAGGTCCTGCCATTCCATACAGCCAAAACCAAAAAGATCAAGAAAAACAATGCCGATGTCAGACCCAATATGGGATGCATGACATACAAGATGCCCACATAAATCAACGACCAAGGCGCATCGAAAAATGTGACCAGTCCCATCCCTGAAATGAATTGCCGGATGTAAGTCAAATCGTTACTCACACGCTGGGCATGGTCTTCAGAACCCGACAAACGCGAAGAAAACAAGGCGTCAAAAACAGGCTGGTTCATTTGCTGATCAAGCTTCACACTCAACTTCACCAGCAATTGGGATCGCAACCATTCCGAGGCGGCCGAAAAGAACAACATCAACAGCAAAATCAATGTCAAAGCGATCAATGTCAATTCGCTTTGACTGATCATGACCCGGTCGAATATTTGCAGCATGTACAGGGTTGGCGCAATTACCAGCACATTGCAAAACATGCTGAAGACGCCCACCCATATGACTTCTTTTTTGTACTGGCGCGCGTACTTCTTCCAAGCCGCAACCGGCTTTTGGGCGATGGAATCCTGCGGCTGGAACTGGGCGGCCTTCATTGCGCAGCTCCGGGTTTGGCAGCATTTGCAGGTTGATCTGGGGCACTTCCTTGGACCGCGGCTCGAGCACTTTGCAGACTTGCCAAAATAGGCTCTTTGGGGCCAAAAGCCTGAACTTGACCATCACGCAACAGCAAGATCTTGTCTGCGACAGCCAATGGTTGAACTCGGTGGGTGATCATCACCACCGTTGTTCCTTGCGCCTTCAATCGAGCCAACAAGGCCATCATGGCGGCCTCTCCAGCTGCATCTAAACTGGCATTGGGTTCGTCCAAAACGACCAACTTGGGGTCACCATAAATGGCTCGAGCCAAGGCAACTCTTTGCCGCTGCCCGCCTGAGAGTCTGGCTCCATTGGTGCCCAACAGGGTGTCATACCCCTCAGGCCACTGGTCCAACAAGGGTTTGAGGCCCGCCCATTCGACGGCACGGTCTAGTTTGGTCATGTCCACAGGTTCGAACCGCCCAATGTTTTCGGCCAATGTGCCATCAAACAGCTCAATGGATTGCGGCAGATAACCCAACCAAGGACCTAACTCTTCTTTGTCCCAAGTGTGGATGTCCACGCCATCCAATCTGACCTTCCCGGTTTGTGCAGGCCACAGTCCCAAAAGCAAACGTGCCAGCGTCGTTTTTCCGCTGGCAGAAGGACCGATGACAGCCAGACAGTCTCCGGGGTCAAGGGCGAATTGAACCCCCTTCAATATAGGAATTGCACTTGCAGGGGCCGCAGCGCTCAAATTCTCAACTTGGAGTCTGCCCTTGGGCGCGGGCAAAGGTAAACCGGGTGATTTGGGCTTCACCGAAGCCAAAAAAGTATCAAGCCGGTGATAGGCATCACGCGCATCCGCAACCTGACGCCATTGAGAAATAATTTGAACCATGGGGGTCATCATTCGCCCACCCAACACCGAGGCCACAATCATCAACCCGCCTGTGGGGTCGATCACGCCTTTGAGTGTTAACCAGCACCCCAGCCCTAAGATCAAGGAACCTTGCGCGGTCTGTGTCACTTTGGACAATCCGCTGCTGCTGCCAGCATATTCTGAAGCTTTGGCTTGAAGATATAAAAATTGCCGCTGTTGAGTCATCCACCGCTCATAAACACCCGTTTTCATGCCCATGGCCTGAATGACCTCGGCACTGGCCAACATATTGCCCAACATGCCTTGTGCGCCTGCAGAGGCGCGGGCCGAATGTTGGATGGCTGGACCCGTCCATTTTTCGGTGTGCACGCCAATGGCCAATTGCAGCAATGCCCCGATCAAGGCAAAGATAGCCATGCTGGGGTGGATAAAAAACACCAAAACTAAAAAAACAATAGATATAGGTGTGTCTAGAAAGGCCTGAACCACAGAGGAGCTGACGAACTCTCGAAGTGTGCGAACGTCCCCCAGAACATGTGGTGAAGACGATGTGGCGCCCATGCGCCTGGATTCAAACATGCTGTTGAAAGCCATGTTACGCAAATCAGCATCCAATCGAAGGCTGGATGCCAAGAGCATCTTTGCCCTCACCCAGTCCAGAAGCTCTGTCACAAGGTAAACCACGATCACACCGCCCAACATATAGGCCAGCGTCGCATGGCTTCTGCTGTTGATAACGCGGTCGTAGACCTCCATCATGAAGGCCGTCGGCGCCAACATGAGTAAATTAATGGCAAGACTTAGCCATGCCGCGCGCTTTAGATCCTGCAAACCCCACTGTTGCATCACTGCGCCCAAAGGCGATGGCCCTTGTAATGACTGGCTGTTTTGTCTGTTTTTTTTCATGCCATGCTTATCGACTCAATGAACTGAAATAGCTGGATTTTTGGCAATCAATTCTGTATGCCCAATGTCCAATGCTGAATGTCAATTAAATCGAGTTCAATTGAATTTGAATATAAATTCAATTTACACGTAGGCAATTAGAATTTATTTCAATCCAAATATTTCACTAATATCCTGATTAAAATCACCTTTCGATGCCAATGCAGTCACCGAATAACCACCTTCGGATACATGTATATTTTTAAATCCAGCCTTCGTCAATGCCAAGACCAGCGATTTTTTTGTAAATCCTGTCTTGTGTGCAAAAAACTCTACGCCACTGGCCTCAATTTGTTTTGAGTACCCATAGATAACATCAGAAACCATGATGGGACCCATTCCTGACTGGTATAAAACGTCGTCAATATCCATGTTGTTTTGAACGACTTTTTTCATCACTTCCAGCAAATCAGGAACGATTATATGCACAGCACCTCCGGTTTTCAGGACATTAAAAAATCCATTCAAAACCCGAGGAACATCATGACGATAATAATGCTCAAGATTATGGGAGCAATAGACCATGTCAAATTGCTCGGCATCCAGTTTTGTGAGTTCACGCGCATCACATAAGACATCTGGATTGCCCGTTGGGTCAATATCCAGCAGCAAATGCTCAAATCCAGCATATTGAGGCGGCAAGGGAATGGCCTTGCTGTTACCACCCACGTTCAATACTTTTTTCATCTTTGATCCTTCAATCAATTAGTAAAGCGGCAACAGAAGCCCCTGAGGCCTTGCACGCGAAATTCATCTACGCACCAAGCAAATTTTAGGCCACCATCAATAACTGACCTCAATCATCGACATCTTCACCGCTCCTTCGCTAGAACTGCCATCAACCATACGACCTGGCACCACTCTTGCTTGAGTTCCGGCATTCCCCCTTGGCGGCAAGTTCTGTCAAGGATCCGACATCATGCAAAGGAACCCTCACATGCCAGTCAACGTCTCAGAAATGATGCAAACCAGCAAGCCTGACCTTCATGGCTTGCAAATGTTGCAAGACCCACGCAAGTACTCTCCCATGGAGATTCGCATGGGCATACAAGAGTTGGCCGCTAACAACAACATGGTCATGGCGCAAGCCCTGACCGATGCTGCCCTGGCACTTTATCCGGACAGCCCCGACCTCTTGGCCATGGCAGGCCTGATGGCACTGGCCAGCGAGGATTGGGGTGACGCCATTGAACTGTTGCAACAACTGCTGAACATTCAAGGCAGCCAAGCACCGGTCATGACTTACCGAATGCTGGTGCGAGCACTGCGTTGCAATCTAGAACCCGCTCGCGCTCAGCGCATCTTGATGCAAGGTTTGCAGGCTTGGCCCAACGACGCGGATTTGTTGTCTGAAAAAGATATTTTCTTTGAAGGCCCCGCAGTCATGCCATCACCTAGCGGAATCAACTGAATCCGAAGGCCAAAGATTGCCCCTGCGGCCAATATTTGCCGCTGACGGCAAATAAAAACCTCAAAACAAAAACCTGATCATCAAAAATAAGACCGAGTTTCATGGTTTTGTCCCATAAAGGAAGCCCATCATGTCCGTCATCAACACCAACATCAAAGCGCTGTACACACAATCGGCCCTGAAAAGCTCAGGCCGCGAAATGTCTGTGGCCATGCAGCAATTGTCGACTGGTAAACGCATCAATTCGGCAAGAGATGATGCAGCAGGGCTGGCGATTTCCACGCGCATGACCCAGCAAATTCGCAGTCTTGATCAAGCCGTTAGAAATGCGGGGGATGCGGTGGCTTTCATCCAAACCGCAGAAGGCGCTACCAGTGCCATTACCGACATGATGCAACGGATGCGTGAACTGGCAGTTCAAGCCATTAACGACACCAATGCGAAAGACCAACGTGGTTATTTGGATTTGGAGTTTCAACAGCTGAAACAGCAAATCCAAACCATTTCAGAACAAACCCAATGGAACGGTTTTTCGATTTTGAATGGCACAGCAGGTGAACCTGTGGGCACTCGCCCCGTTTACAAGGCGACGTCTACAGGCACATTTAACAATGCCTTGACCTACGCTGCCGGAACACCCAGCACCTCTGATGCAAACAGTTATGCCCAGGTCGATCAACCGGGGCGTTTTGAGAAATCAGGTTCACTTGAAGTCAAGTTTGGTGCCGGTGACATCATGACTGAAGCCACATTTACATTGGAAGATGGCCGCATCATCACATTGGATACATCAGATGCGACCATTATTGAGGCGACAGGCAACACCATCACTTTGAAAGCCGGCTCTGGTTTGGTCAAAGACAACGTGGTCTTGACGCAACGATTGACCGCTGATGACACTGCTTCAAATTATGTTGACACCCATGTGATCAACGTGCGCGTGGCGAGGAGCTTTCCGACAGAACCTGCGATGTTGGCCAACGACTTGAGGATCAACGGTGTCACCATTCCTATGGCCTCGGCCAACAATGACAACGTTTCCAGTGGCTCCTCTATTGCTGCCAGCGCCATTGCCAGGGCGGCGGCCATCAATCAGAAAAGCTCATTGACCGGCGTTGCTGCTGTGGTTAACCCCAACCTGATGTCGGGCGCCGCCATGTCCGGTTCTGCTGTTGTGTCCGGCACCATCAGCATCAACGGATATACAACCCCTGAAGTCACGACCAGCCTGAACAACCTCAGTGAAAACCGTGACGCAGTGACACGTGCCATCAATGCGATCAGTCAGCAAACCGGCGTCACTGCCATCGATACTGGCTCCGATGGTTTGGGCATCCGCTTGGTTGCCAACGATGGACGAAATATCGAAGTTGCTTTCAATACGGAAGACACCGCTGCTGATTTTTCATCGCGTACCGGTTTGCGCGAAGGTTTACAAATTGGTTCCTATTCACTTGAAAGCTCTGTCGAAGGCCAAATGAACATCACGACAGAGGGCGAATGGGGTCGCGCTGGCTTGCGTCCAGGCGATTACTCCCCCAATGTCTCCGTCTTCTCATCCACGACCCGTCCTGTGGTGTCAGCAAGCAGCGCGATTCAAACCTTGGGTGATGGCGACTTGAAAATCAACGGCGTACCCATTCGCGGTGCGGTCAGCGCCGATGACACCATGTCCTCTTTGTTGTCAGCCACCAGCTCACGCACGGGCAGCGCCATTGCCATTGCGGCAGCCATTAATGCCAGCTCCGACGATACAGGGGTCGTTGCCGTCGCAGGGGCTGCCAGCATGCTGGCTACATCTGCACCCACCGCAGCCACAACAGAAAATGCCACCCTTTATTTGAATGGCATTGCCGTTGCGATCGATCTTGAAGCGAACGAATCAGTGACCGCACGGCTCAACAATATCATTGGCGCAATCAACATCCAAAGGGGCCAACATGGCGTGGTCGCCAGCGCCACCAGTGACGGGAAACTCAAACTTGACACCATTGATGGCCGCAACCTGTCCGTTTGGTCGACCACTGCGGCAGCTGAATTGGGCTTGGTGGGCACCAGTGCCACCATTGATGCCCAAGCAGGTCCCACCTTCACCGGAGCAAAAACCGTTTATGGGTCTGTTTCGCTCCGTTCAGACAAGCCCTTTACCCTGACCGCGGGCGACAACGGTTTTGGCACCGAAGGCGACTTTTCAACACTCGGTTTCCAAGAGGGGACCTTCGGTGGAGAAGTGAATGATGCTGTCAGCAAACTCACACCACCACGCACGGGTCGCTTGTCTTTCCACGTGGGGGCCAGTGCTCAACAAACCATCAACATCGATCTGGCTGATTACGGCAGCAAAGGCCCCATCACAGGAGAAATCACTGGCGATGTGGAATTGTCAAATACAGAGCAACGCACCAACCGAATTGACTCGTCTGAAAACGCCAAAGCCATGTTGAACAAGCTGGACGTGGTGTTGGACCGTGTCAACGGCAACCGCGCCATGATGGGTGCCATCATGAACCGCTTGGAATACGTCATGGACAATTTGTCCAACGTTTCGATGAATACCGAGGCCTCACGCAGCCAGATTGAAGACGCGGATTACGCCAAGGCCAGTACCGACTTGGCCCGCACGCAAATCATGCAGCAAGCGGCCACCGCCGTGCTGGCGCAAGCCAACACCAGCCAGCAAAACGTGCTGAAGTTGCTGCAAGGCTAAGTTGTGGGTCTTTGAGCCATGACTTCGCCGGGATCACCCGCAGCGCAACGCGGCCCGAATTGCTGGCAATGCCAGTACTTTGCCGTGAGCTGGGACCCTCGACTGCCCTATGCCTGTCAGCGCATGGGGTTCAAAAGTGCCGTTTTGCCGGCGCTCGAAGTGCTGCGCGCCGACGGCCAGTTTTGCCAAAGCTTTCAAGCCAAAAATACCCCAAAAATCGCCCCCACTCAGGCGGTGCCTGCTCGGCCCCAGCCGCCAAAAACCTGGGCTTGACCCTGTCGAGTTCTCGTCAAACCGTCAAATTTCACAATTAAATTAGTATTTATTGTGTATTTATAGATTGGCACAACTATTGCATCGAGGTGTCTGTTACTTATTTTTAACAGGTCACCCATGCAAGCCCACATCAATGC
>JACCDL010272900.1_pt1 | contig 20345 bp, 16 predicted proteins | sample 7441931 | NCBI WGS metagenome assembly JACCDL01 (sample SAMN15323437, study PRJNA562643) | freshwater metagenome | isolation source: river surface water | place: USA:Blue River Watershed | collected 2017-08-16 | reverse complement strand
TCCTCAGAACAACGCAACAGCTCAGACTCAGCAAAATCGATAGCAAGAGCAATAACACACATTCTATCGCTTTGTAAAAGCTCAGATATTCTATCGCTTTGTAAAAGCTCAGATATTCTATCGCTTTTAGAAACCTTCTAATATTTAAACACAAAAAATAGCAATTTTAACAAATACTCAAATATACAAACTAACAATGAAACATACACGGAGCACAATAATTGCAATAATTATATTATGGATAATCAATTTTGACAAAAAAATTACGCAGCATTGCGTACATTGTATATAATAGTTATCGAAAGTACAATAATCATGCGGATCATCCAATGAAACAATGTATATTGAGTCATCTGACCGTACACCACCTGCAGATGGCACGAAAGCAACATACATAACATTATTAGGCTCCACAAGTGTTTCAATATACTAATATTCAGTATCACACATACTAATATTCCGATGTCCACAAGCGTAGAAATAAGTGTAAATATAAGCGAGCAGACACTAATCGCTGGTGGTGATATGGTGTTATTATAGTCATCTTCACAGTCTACGGTGATATACGATTGATCCATAGTAGCGCCTTATTTTTTATAATAAAAAAATCAATTTTATCTAAGCAAAGATCACGCGATTCATTAAGATATTCCAATTTAATCTAAATTTTTACTCAAAAGTATCAAATGGATTAATATAACACATTTTAATAAAAATGGATCCAATCTGTTACGGTACTCCAAAATGGGATGTTCTATACGTATATTTTGGTATAGCAATGCTAACAGTGGGAATAATAATTTTGACATTGATTTTCTTTCGAATTGCAATACCTAGTGCTAGTGATAATACAATTGTATTAACCTGTATGGTTATTGGAACTATAGCTCCAATATACTTCTTATGGGCCCGTTTTAATGATATTCGTAAATGTATTCCAAAGCCAAAAGAATCTAACTAATAAATATATATGAGTGATGTGGTATGCAGTCTCAAAAAAATTAGAGACACTGAAATATCTCTGGGTACCATCAAGTACGACGGAACCAATTATTTACCCAACTCAAATAGCTTCAGACTAAAATTTCTACCCAACTATCTGAATAAACATTGGATTAAGATGGGTTCAGCTTGAGCATTTCCACCTGATGCGTTAGCTTCAAGATAGTCATCTCCAGATTCATTTGATTTTTTTCGAGCTCAAATATCTTTCTATCATGCTCTAAGCGCTCACTCAATAATTGTTTTTCAATATCAGATAATTGTTTCTCGCAAGTAGATTGGATTACTAATATTTTGTTCTCCGATTTGAGTTCAACCGTTTCCAATCTATGCTCATACTCCGCACGTACAGCGACTAATTGTTTCGATATCTCATTAATATTGCTTGGAAAATTGCTCACCATCTCTTTGTATTTCTCCTTTAATTGAGTCCGCTCCAACCCAGGCTTCGCAATAATTAACTCCTTGTGGTCTTTCGAGCCATCGTTGTACTCAAACATTAATCCAGTAGATTTGAAATATTTAGCCAGATCATTTTCTGCTTTTGGTAGAAATGCTTTAGGAATAGTTACGAACCAATCTAGAGATATCTTCCCATATTGCCCGTACCCAGCTCGAGTAGAATGTTGAGCAAATCTACTCATTATATCTTCAGCTCGCCCAAACTTGTATACACAAGCGGTATCAAACTCTTTAGCTGGATATAGATCAGTAGAAATATTCATTGCTTCTCGGAGTTGTTTCACCTTTCCTATCTTGATACAGTATAGTCCTGGGATATCATTTAGATTAGTTCTGAGGCTAACTAAATCCATCGCCAGATCAATACGTTCATCGGACGATCCAAACTGATGCGTGAATACTAATTTGATAATCCAATTGTGTAAATGGATTAGATTTTCATTCGCAGATTTGGAGCTGAAAATTACTTTAATTAGGCCGCTCAGTGTTAGATATGTTCGAGCCCACTCTGGGGTTTTAATGGAATTTATAACGGATGATTCATTCCCTATACGTGCCGTATAAATCCCATCAGAATATTGATATAATCTGAGCCAGTGTACATTTTTTTCGTATCCAAAATTATCATTTCGCAGAACTCTAATAAGATGGTCCATCCCTAAGTACTCGCTAATATCACTTGCTCGAAATAATATTCCATTCTCATCTCGAGTACCACGAACATCTATTTCTACAATATTATTGTCAGAGTCTCGAAACTTTTCTTCGTCAGTCAGATCTATAATATTATATTTTGATTCTGGTTTAACTAGTTCAGATACATCACTTGACTTAACCTTAGCTGATTTTGGTTCAGATATCTCACTCGGTTCAGATTCCGGACTAACTATCTCAGATATTTCGCTCGACTCAACTTGCTCGCTTGGTTCAACTAATTGTTCCAGAGCATTCATCTCAGTCTCATAATTTTTCTCGAGTAGTTTGATAAAGTTTTTTATTTTTTTGATAGACTCGGCCGAGACCAACACATGATGACTCTTGTGGTGGAACTGATCTATATTTAGATCAATCACTCGATCATCATTGAATCGTGTGATAATGTACTCCAGATTATTATCATTAATGAATGATTTGATACTGGTTTTACTCTTCCCACGAAAGCTCTTGTAGCTATCTATAATAGGTTTCATATCGATGTACTGGGTCTCCCCAACGCGCTTTGAGCGAAACTGCTTAGCCAGAAACTGAATTATGTTCATTTTAGCTGAGTACTTATGTTTTCGAGTATCAATATCAATTTTAACAATACTGAGCAAGCTCCTCTTGGAACCCATCATGATTATCAGATAGTTGATACTTGAGCGCCATCTCCACAATCTGAGACGTTGGAATAGTTATTGTTCGTGGTTCAATGGTCATTGGTTTGCCAAAATAATATTGAGATAATTCTTCTAATAATCCCCAGCTGAGGTATGTGAAGTGCAGAGGACTCATCCGACCCGGTCTAAATAGCGCTGGTAAACTGTTCTTAATATCGTTATAATAGTTCGTTGTAGCGATTATTAGCCTATCTTTGATAACAATGGGCCCCTGGAATAGCTCTAGTAGATCCTTCAGTCGCAAGATATCTGATTTGACGTTCAAATTATTTGTATGTAGAGCTTGGTCTATCTCATGAGTAATTTTACTAATAGACGGCTTTCCAGGTCTTCTACCATCCATACTCTCTCGCGCTACCAATTCTGTCTGATAATCTCTCTTATCACTTTGAGAAATCGCGACTTCTGGTTCACTGGCCGACTCAAGCATAGCATTTTGTTTATTTTTGAAATCGGTTTCAATTAAGTCTTGCTTGAGTTGATAGATCTTCTCAAGATCCATTAGCTTGTTAATCGTATGATCAAACTCCTCCAGAATAATAATGCAGTTATTTGGAACACTATAGAGCTTATCTCCTTCTGGTAGAGCAAACTCTTGCCCATGGAATAGAGCATATAACTCTTTCTTTTTGTCGAGGTATAGAGATAGATCTACACTAATAATAGCTTTCTTCATTAGTGTAGCTATACGGCACACTACGGAACTCTTCCCACACCCTGGAGGTCCATGCAGAATCATATTATTCCAGCCACCAGCAGTTGAGATATCATATTTTACTTTGCTTTTCATGACTGAAAACAGGAACTCCTTATGCTCAGAGAAGAAGGTTTCCTCCATATATTTGCAATCTTGCCTCCATTTGTCCACATCTTCGGTATAGAAGCTTGTAGTAATTAGATTCTTTGGCATAATTTTGTAGTACCTCAGATCTACAATCTTTCCCATCCGCGTTTGTTTATCTACATATCGCTCCAACTGATTGATGTAGCACTGATCGCTCGGAATATTCTTTTTAATGCACAGCTTCATCTCATAATTATAAATAATCTCATTCTTGTGATCTCTTGCTGTGGTAAATTTGGTGCTAATATAACCCTCCACACTATGTATCAGATCATTAAAATGTAATTTATCATTGTATACTCGATATGGCTCTGGATTATCAGCAATATGTACTAAACGGTATGCAATATTAGTTTTAAAGTATTCGGGGTGGATCCCGATAAATCTGTGCACAATATCGATTAGCTTAGTAATATTACTAATATCAATCTCAAATAACTCCTCAGATACTGTTTCTGATTTAATGAGCTTTGGTTGATTGAATGACCGAATAACCTCTTTTTTTGAATAAATAAATTTAATTGCATAGAGAACCATAAAGTACTTGAAATTATTAATAACCCGGTCCATTAGTAGTAATAATGGACGAGGAACTCTCAATTGCGATAACTTAGTCGAATCATAGGTGCGCACCACTGAGAACAATTTGAGTACTAAAATGTTCAGAACATTAGATGCCGATGAATCAAGCTTCAATCGAGTCGAGAGGGTGTTTACCAAGGTATTAACAATAATTGTTTCCTCCATAGTTATACTATGCCTGATTTAGCTTTAAAATAAAAATTGATACTCAACTAAGATAAATATAGAGCTATGCAGAACTATAAGGGAATAACACTGTCCATTGATCATACGGATGGAAAAATTAATAGCTGTAGATTATTGAAGGGACGCTCTGGGATCCCAGAGCCGCTACTCGAGAATATTAATCAAATCTTTGAACAAACATTTGCTCAGCCAGCTCCACCAGTGAAAACAACTGTAGCTATAGGCGATCTGGCAGAGCAACAAGTATTCGCACATCTGAAAAAAATAGCACAAACCAGTACTCTGGAGGTATTTGACAGATCGTCTGAGACTGGTCATGGAGATCTATCGGTAAGCTATGGGGATCTAAACATTTGTATCGAAGTAAAAGACTATAAATGTGCTCTTCCGCAGGCTCAGATAGATAAGTATCACAAATCATTATCAGTAGATGAATACCATGCTGGAATACTTATTTGTATGTCAAATGGATTTGCGAAAGGATCAAACATTCGTACCCCAATAGATATACGATATCACAAATCAAAGCCCAGTGTTTATTTGAGTTGTATTGATCTGGAGTTGCTCTACCCAATCATCTGCATTATCAAAACAATGACCGAATCTGCAGATAAGGAGCAATTGGATATAGATGAGTTGCTCGAGAAGATTGAGACGATCAAGGAGAAGATATCTGGATTGAAATCTTTGGTGGATGCCCAAAAAAAGTTGACCGATAAGCTGGAGAAAGCGATCAATGATATTAGCTTAGTCTAATTTTTTTATTTTGACTCAAGCCTATATAAATATAAAAATGGACTTTTCGAGCAATGAGTATTCGCAGATCTATGATCCAGTAGAACTAGATGATGCTCCAAAGCTACTTAAAATCGATGTGGGGCAGATCTATAAGTCTACTACTATGGATACGTATACGATGAGCGCAATTGATGATCTCTGCGAGTATTCTCAAAAAATTAAAACTAGTTTGAATATTATCGAGAGCTTCAAGCAACGTGATATTAGTACTATTCACGATAATTTTAGTAATGTTGAAGATTTGCTAGATAATATTGAAGATAATTTGGAAAAAATGGTTGAGGCCAATAAATTAATTATTAGCCATATCAATTTTATCCAACAAAAAAAGAAATCAGAAGAAGCCAAGGTAGAGGTCTCTGCATTTGCTTCAGTGTCCGAGTCGTCTCATGATCGATTCATAGCCGAAGAAATGAAAAATTATTTAAAGGAATCAAAGGTAGAGGTTGCTTATCCAGTATCCACCCATGAGCAATATTTGGCAGACCAAATGCACAAAGGATCATTCTATGATCGATTTGGAGCAGACCAAATGCGCAAATATTCAGATCAATATAGAGCATGTCAAATGAGCATAGGATCAACCACCAATGGTCTGTCCCGACACGAAATATTTGCGGCTACCCACGGGCTAAAAAAATAATCACTTTGGGAAAGCTCAAATGATCCATTTTTTTGAGCAATTGAATGATACAAATCCTCCATCAGTATCCATTTGCGCGCTAATAGCATCTCCAATAGTTCTAACTGTTTTATTATCTACTATTTCTGGCTCCGAGTCATATGCAGCATCTTCGATTTCTGATTCATCCGAGCTACTGAAATCAGATTCTGATTCAATATAAGTAATAACTTTTTTTTCAGTCTCCGATTCGTATGATAATTCAGTTGGAATAATATGCGAATCAGCTAACTCCTCTTCTGATGATTCGCTCTCAGACTCAGCCTGCGATTCATCAGAATCGGACAAAGATTCATCTGAGATAGCTTCATTAGAGTCATTCACTATTAGATTAACTTTTGGCTCATCTTCAATTATCTCTGGTTCTGACTCATAATCGATATCTGAAATATTCTCAGCAGAGTCAATGGTTTCAACTTCAATTTTAACTGACTTGACCTCTGAAATATCTAAAGTTTTTTCTTCGTATGGGACAGACTCTTCGATTGAATTTGCATCGGTAGTATCATGCTTGGGTAGTGCTTTGCATGAATATCTTTGAGAGAATGCCTCCAGCTCGTCATCTACCCGATCCTCCTTGTAAAATAATTTGGATTTAATTGTTTTAGCGTGGTCGCATTTCCAGAACCCCAAGCCTTTTTCCTCATTGAAAATAATTAACAATGTATTATCATTATCATGGGTTCTGTCGCAGTTGGGGCAATATGAGGGCGCCATACGCCTCAATCGCATTACACAGCCTTTCATTGAGCTTGCCTCGATATCCCAGTCTGACTGGTCATAATTTGGAATCTTGTGCAAATATTTTAGTACTTGCTCTACATATTCTTTGGATACCTCTTTGGTTGACTCAAATGGGCTGGAGTGCGCCACACCATACTCATTCAAATTTATATTTGCAATAACTGAATCAATTCTGGTGATAAAGTTTTCCTCGCCCCGCCACTGAAAATGTTGCTGGATCTCATTTATATATTCAACCCCATCAACAATCTTTCGACCACCAGGGAGCGCCAAGGAGCCATGTCGATGATAGGGCTGTAGATCTATCCCATTTGCAATTTTTTCGATGTGATCCTCTGGAACGTCCAGGCGATACTCAACTGGATCAAACAATACATTTGATTTAACATCAGCCACAATCGCTCTACACTGTTCCACCGAGCATACAATATTGGTTATCAAATGAATAGATATCTTGAACGTATCCTCAGTAATATTTCTATTTCTGGTGGAAAACATCATATCGCATTCATTTTGCAACTCGTGCAAATCATTCCCATTTGACTCCAGAGATGCTAGCGTTGCTTCATAGTACAAATGAGCCAGATGTCTAGCTACATCATCTATAGTCAATCCAGACTCTTCAGACAACTCTGAGTAGAAATCTATCAAATCTTGCAACTCAGTATCAGTCAGGTGCAAATCAATATCAAAGAATAATTTGATTCGATTCGTGTGAATAATAACCTCATGGGCCTCAACATGTTGCTCCTCGTGCACATATCGAATAAATTTATTTGCATCCAATATCGAATAAAACCAGAAGAACGCTCGTATAGTTGAGTACTCTACTCGCAACAATATGGATAATCCGGTGAGTGGATGCAAATATTTATCATTCTCATCCTTAATTTTGTATGTCTGCTCCCACTTAGATCGAGTATTGGTTTTCAGAAACTGCTTGCTCTGGTTGAGTGCTTTGAACGTGGTAGACATAGTTAATTACTTATATTTCTGAGTAGACAGATCAATTTTCTAAAAAAATATCTACATATATTGCTCGATGCCGTGATTGATATTGTCGATCACGCAGTGAATCTTGTAAATAAGATTGCCCTTAGTTGTAAACCATGGGTTTCCTGCATTGAAAATATCACTAACGATTGTCTCCATTAGTGGATCATCTAGCTTCCGAACATAATTCGAGATAATTCGCTTAGCCAGCTCAAAATGATCCAAATGATTCTTGAACGTGAGTCGCACCGTATCAGTGAGAGCCGCATGATTTGGATTCAATTGGTATGGATCATCGGTTTCTTTGGCAATGTACTGAAAATGCGAGTCCGTTATTCCAAATGGTAAAGCCAACCCATTGAAATAGTTCAACAAATCTCGCTTAATTAGCTCAGATGGGCTACAATGGAGATTAGAATACACATTACCAATCAACTGATTAATCTTTTTCTGATATGCAGCTAATTGAGTTTCTAACTCACTATAGGCAATTGGCATTAGTTTTTCCATATACTCATCAATTGATTCATTTGGCGCAATCGAGACTTTGTATTTTAAGGTTGTAATTATTTTACCCAAATCTGGAATATCTCGTTCCAATGAGTTTATAATCGTGCTCAATTGTGGAATTTTTCGATTTTTAAAGTATGTCATAGCTGTAGCCACAAGCAGCCGAGGCTCCTTTGGGTAGGTTTTGAAACAATTATTGATAGATCTGAGTAGCATCCATTGTTGTGGGTATGCATGATAGGTATCGTCAATCATTTTAAGTACATCAGTCTCCTTAGGACACGTCAAATATACACGGTTGGTAGCTCTAAGTAGATTTTGATACTTAATCTTTTCAGTGATAAGATTTACGAGAATATCTATAATAGGTTTGCTCATCGGAATCTCTTTAGTAGCATTGACTTTGGCAAGCATTACGAAGATATATAGCGCATGACCAGTCAAAGGATGGGTTTTAGATGCGTTAAATTGACGGATAATTGGAGAAATATCTCCAATAGGACCGCTCTGAGGAACCAGATTCAAGTCATTGAACTCAAGTATCATGCCAGAAATATCGACAAATCGAGGAGTTATGACAATATCAGCGAATTGGGACAACATCTCAGAGGTATCCTCATCCAGAGTTTTCAGAGACTTTTCCTTAGAAACGATAAATTTGGTCATAATAGCTATTATTGTATCAGTATTGATATTTTAATCTCAAAAAATCAATTTTAGCAAGACTATAATCTCAATTTGCGTAGATTTATCATATTGTACATATCAGATTCAACGGCTGGCTCAAATGATTCAACCAGCTTGAACAGCTTTTTGTATCTACTATTTGCGCTATCCCAAGTAATTAAATATTTTGAATTATTACTTGGAATAGGTTTGAGATAATTTAAATAATCAGATATAGCCAAATGCGCGAGTTGGAAGAAATATTCTGCCCTGACTTGCCCGCATCCAGTACCTAATCCGGGACAAAGAATAGTTTTAATTTTACTACTGGGATGACACATATTATACTTATGGATCTCCATCAACAAATTCCACACAGCGTGATAAATGATTGAATAATCAGTGATGGTCAATGGTACACCCATAGTTGGACAATGTGCAAGATGTGGGCATTTTACTACATTAGTTTGAAATAAAACGCACGTACCTGGCTGTTGATATCCACCACATTTATCCAATAATTGCTTTTGCATTTCTACAATAAACTCATCTATCTCTGAGAAGTACCGATTGAGGGCAGCATCAATCCCACCATCGAGAAGCGCAAAACTGTTCCCTGGGGATACAATACAATCAAATTGACCATCTAACTCAGTAAAATCTCCACAGTGATATGCAGTATTTTCAATTTGGGTCAAATACTTATCATAATATTGACCAAAATTACCTTGCCTATCGCAGAATATTAGTTTGAAATCCATTGTTATTCTTATATGTGATTGAGTTAAATAGATAAAAAAATAGAATCTATTGAGTATACTTGGCCGTGAGCTCCAATAGCTCAACCTTATGTGAAAGCAAAAGTATCTTACTATTCGCCTCCAACATATTTATTTTATTCGCAGCCTCCAACATATTTATCTTATTCGCAGCCTCCAATAATTGATTAGTGTGCTTCGCTTCAGTCAATTCGAGTGTTCGGTCAAACTCAGCTCTGGTATCGGATAATTGTTTGATCACATCATTGGCTACTCCTGGAAAACATTTGACTAAATCAAGATATTTCTCTCGAACTTGCTTGCGCTCCAACCCAGATTTGACGATAATTAACTCGGTGTGGTCTTTGGTTCCATCATTGAACTCAAATAACATTTTATTCGTCTTAAAGTATTTGTGTAGATCATTCTCAGCATCTACCAATAATGTTTTTGGAATATTGATACACCAATCTAGAATAATTTTGTCTCCAGACTGGCCCAAATATTTTCCGTATCCAGTTCTCGCGCAGTGTTGTGCAAACCTTTTATCAATATTCTCAGCTCTGCCAAATTTGAATACGTGAGCATTATCAAACCCAATCGCAGGATAGAGCTCGGTAGAGATACTCATAGACTCTCGAAGATCTTTTACTTTACCCAGTCGGATACAATAGATGCCTGAAATATTATTCAGACATTTTTTGAACAAACTATTAGTAAGAGTTGAACGCTCTTCCCGAGTCCCAAATTGGTGCACATATGCCAAATTAATTACCCAATCACGCAATTTAGCAATATTTTGATTCGCAGATACTGAGCAAAATACCACTTTGAATAATCCACCAAGCGTGAGATATAGTGGCTTCGCGGTAAGTCTAAGCTCTTTTTCTTCTTTCACTTCCTTAGCCAGGCAATGCCGGGTTAAGGAAATATTATGAAATTTATCAGTATATTGATAAAGTTTGACATAATGAATATTATTTACATAGGCTCTTCTGGTATCCTGAATAGTATCTTCTAATCTGCCCATCCCTAAGAACTCTTCAATATCACTTGCTTTGAATAATATCTTATCCTGATGTCTCTCACCGCGCACCTCTATCTCCACAATATTATCATCAATATCGCTAAACTTCTCATCTTTGGTTAGCTCAATTAGTTCAAAGTTTTGAAACATTTTTTCAGTCGAATCGGTTTCAGTTTCAGTTGAGTCCGTTTCAGTTGAATCAGATTCGGCTTCAGTTTCAGTTGAATCTATTTCGGTTGAGTCAGGTTCGGTTTCAGTTGAATCCGTTTTAGTTGAATCAGAATTTGACTCAACGGAATCTGTTGAAATATTTATTTCAAATCTATCCAGCTCTGTCTTATAGGTCTCCTGAAGTTTTTTCAATAGCGCCTCATGCTGTAAAATCGAATTAGTTGAGATATACACTTTAAACTTTTTGTGATGGTAGTAATCAATTGATTGGTCAACTATCTTGTTAGTCTTCTTATTGTACATAACATAGTCAATATTATTGGTTTCAATAAAATTTTGATATGTACTACCACTCGTACCACCAATACGCTTGTACGTATTGATAATAGGCTCGATTGGGACAAATTGCGTGGCATTCTCTTCACGAGTTGCAAATTGGTTAATTAAAAACTGAATGATCTTCATTTTAGTGCTCTTAAGGTTGATGCTTCGATATATTTTAACTGAAAAAAATCAATTTTGTAATCCTACGTATGTCTAGCGTAGAATTCAATCACCTTTGGATCAGCCTTAAATGAGTTTCGTTTCATTCCAGTAATTTGCAATCCTGCAAGCGTACGCACTCTAGAGATCGCAACGTAGCCCATGGATGAACCGAAAACGCGACTGAGGTCAACCTCCATACAGTCCACGGAGCAGCCTTGAGCGCGATGTATGGAGATACTAAATCCAAGCCTGATTGGAAGATATTCGAACAAGTAAACTGGTTTGACATCCTCATTGCAATCCGGATCAAGTACTTTTTGATACTCGAGTTTGATAATAGCTCCACCCACAAGCTCTATCATAATGTGATTTGGATACATTTCTAACACTAACCCCATGCTCCCATTGGATATGTATTGATCATTTCCCAGAGAAATATTGGTAGTAATAATAATTTGAGCACCGACTACCATATCTACTTCAAGTGGAATTGCTTCCATTTTTGCAACAGTTTCAATCTTTTTAGCATTGACTGAGATAGGAGTAATCTTGTACGTTTGAATCTGATTACCAGTTTGTTTAACCAAATTATTGAGCTCTCGTTCATTAATTGCATCGACCTCGCGATTAGTTGGGCGAAGCAACATTGGTTTGATACCTTTAAATTTTTCAGCATCGATTGAGTTCTGAGTCAATAATATCTTGTATGATTCATCAGAGAGCTTTCCAATGCGCGCTTCATTCAATATATTTTGAAACACTGGATCAGTTTGTCTAAAGCACTTGGTCAGCGGCACTATTCCAAAATGGGAATCTCTGTATGTAGCACTCTCAAAATAGTATTTTCCTACAACTGGAGGCAGCTGGTGTAGGTCGCCTACACATATAACTTGGAGGCTCCCTCCAAATGGATCTGTCGAGTCTTTTATTAGCTCTAAATAAATAGAAATCTTATCAAATAATTCAGCATTGATCATACTTATTTCGTCGATAATAAGTACTTTGAGATTTTTTAGTTCAAAATACTTTGGGCGCATCCGACGAACTGTAATTAATTTTTCATATAGCTCAGTCGCTGATTGTTTCGCTAAGCCAATTCCTAAAGCACTGTGAACTGTTTTTCCAGAAATTAAACTTGCGGCTCGACCAGTACTTGCACATACCATAACTTTTGAATAATCAGCATTAGGCGGATCATACTTAGCTCTGAGCTGTCGAACCGTTTCTGCAATTACCTCAGATTTACCATATCCTGCAGCCGCTGTCAGAAATAGATTCTCTCCATTGAGTGCTCTATGGATAAAGTTAATTTGTTCGTCAGATAACTCTATCTCAGTAGATTTCTGTACTACTGGAGCCTTTTCCTCTTCTACATCTGGCTCAACTATTTCTACCTTTGGATTCGCATATTGCGCTCTGATGGTTTCAATTATTAGTTTTTCGAATCCCTTGGATGATACATCAGAATTATCAATAATATCTCCGAATGAGTTATATTGGTGAAAGGCTGCGATTAGTTTAGCGTTCATGATAGCTTATTCCGTATCGTAGATACCTTTTAGTAAGCTTCGATTACTTATATTTGATGATAAAAAAATCAATTTTTGCAATCCTGTGCAGTCAAATCGCTTAGAAGTTGACGATCGAGGTTAGCATGGTCGAGCTATACACGATCGATGTTTGTTCCAAGCATTCATCAATATACTCTCTAAGGGCCTTAAGCTCATTAATATACCCATTTAGTTGATCTGCGGTGAACTCCATAGTAGCACTCTGGATGAACAGTCTATAGGCAATCGCAGAAGCACAGTCTCTGAACGTGATAACAATGTTTAAAATATCTCGCTTTTTGCTCTCTGCTTTATCAGAACGCTGGATTTTAATTCTAAAGTTAGTTTCGTCAATCTGTTTGCGCAGGAGCTGCAAACGTAGATTACGGTTCTGATTAAAGATATTTGTGGCCTGTAGGCGTCTAATTGTATAGTGATGGTGATGTGGGATTCGTTCGATGATCGTGAAAATCTCACCAATTTTTGGAACCAACTCAGCATACGCAACCGCACCCATTGTATTCTTCCACCGACCAAAGTGGGTATTAATGTTGCGCTGAATGGTTGCTACAATTCTATGCGTGATCTCCTGCCCGCACTGAATATCCTGAGGGTCTCGGTCCTGCTGACCATTGCGACGCATATATTCAAAGTAATGTGGGTTATGGATAGTCCCATTGACTACCTTTAGGGTTCTCCAACTGAACGCAGTGTTGCAAGAGGTACACCACATCTGGTCGCAGTTGCACAGAACTGTGTTGTCAGAGAATAGAAACTTATTATTTCCATCTAACATGAACCCATAGTAGGTACCAGTGCCATATGGTTTGATAGTGAGCTTACTCTTAATTATTTCACCAGAACCCTCAGCTATCTTATAACCATACAACATACCCTTTACGTCATCTGAGAGATCTAAGTACATGCTAATGTCAATAACCCATTTAGATCCATTTTCTTTGATTAACGCAAGATTATGCTTACTATTGACCACATATGACTTACCATGCTCTTGGTCCACTTGAAACATATTATCAGTACCAGTCATTAACTCTAGCACCTTTCTGGGTTTAAAGTCATCTCCGATCAAGGTATCTCCAATATTAATTTCGTGTACAAATTTATTCATCCCATCCCACATGGGAATGATTGTATTTTTGTCGAAACAACCTGCGATTTTGTAAATCGGAGAGGCACATGATGGACATGGCTTGCTACTCTCGTCAATAAACTTGATCGTCTCTAGAGTCTCCTTGTTGCACACATGCTCATTTTCATTCACACAAATCTCACGACACTCGGTGCAAGAGACTGAGTTGCAGATAATGCACTTGTAGTTCATCAGAGGTGTGCGGGATTCTTCGCTCAACATCCCATTACACTCAGCCTGTGAGCATTGTCTAATGAAAGTCTTTTTTGGAGCCTTGGAAGAGTTTTTCAGATCGTAAATATTTTTATTAATTTTAGCAGTCTCCTCCTGGACCTTCTCATCCACATTAGTAGCTTCAGACATAGCAATAAATTGCTCAATGGTCTGTTGCACCGACTGAAGCTTGGTAGACTTGCAAAAGGCATTCAACTCCTGCTGTTTCGCCGCCTGAATCTCAATAAATTTATCTTGAACCAGCTTTAAATCATTTTCAAGGGTTTCAATCTCCTTTTCTTTTTCTAAAATCAACTGAGTTGCAGGGAATAAACCCTTCTCAATCTCAAATAACATTATCTCGCGAATATACTTATATTCATTTTTCATAAAGGTTGCCCCAAGTCTCTTGTGTAGAGAAGAGCGGTCAAACTCATTCTTACAGCCCATACATTGAAAATAATGAGCATGGTCGGTGATATAACGTCTGAAACACGTTTTGCAACACTCCTGATCACATGAAGTACACGTGATCTTAGTATTGATCTTATTAAACTTTTCGACGCAAATATCGCAAGTAGACATGATATTGAGGGTTGAAACAGGTTTTGCTCTCGAGAAAACTTAGGATACTTATAATTAGTATATGTAAAATCAATTTTAAAAAAAAATAGATAGTCTCAAACTACCTTAAATGTACACAATCTAGCTCTCAGAGTTATAGTCTACCTCAGACTCAACCATTTCTTCATCAGACTCAACTTCCGACTCAGCTTCCGACTCAGCTTCTGACTCAGCCTTTTTGCTCTTCTTAGCCTTAGACTTAGTAGATCTTGGTTTCTCCTCTTCAGCATCAGAATCATCCTTTTTGCTCTTCTTAGCCTTAGTAGACTTTGGCTTCTCCTCTTCTTCCTCAGCATCAGAATCATCCTTTTTGCTCTTCTTAGCCTTAGACTTAGTAGACTTTGGTTTCTCCTCATCTTCCTCGAAATCAACTTTTTTAGATTTAGTAGACTTTGGCTTCTCTTCTTCCTCAGCATCAGAATCATCCTTTTTACCCTTCTTAGCCTTAGACTTAGTAGGTTTAGCCGTTGCTTCTTCCTCTACTTCAGGCTCATCCTTCTTAGATTTAGATTTAGTTTTTTTGGTTTCAGTGTCCGACCCATCCGTTGCATATTTGTTTAAAACATTTACAGAGGTCTTTGGCGTACTCTTTTTACTCTTAGTTGTGGATTTACGCTCCTTGCTGAGACGTTTTGCCTTCTCAGCGACCTTGGTACAATGAATAGCATTATACTTGATCGCGCTAAAGTATCCAGCACGTTCCTCTCGAAGGGCCTCCAACTCTTTAACATACTCTAGATACTCTTCGTGAGAACGCTTCTTCAGCGGTGTATACTTTTGTGCTAGCGTGCCCAACCAGAATTCTTTAACTTTTACCACGAGATCGTCGTAGCTCAATTGCTTACAGGTTGGATCAATAGCAATACCCGATGATAATGCTTTGAATTCCCATGTGATTCCAGTTAGAGCATCCTTGTTATCTGGATTAGCTTTCTTGATACTGGCCTTTTTCTCAGTTTTGTAGCCATCAAATATTGACTCCTTGAGAGTGAACATCATACGCTTAACATCGTCCAAAGCACTCATATAGACTGCTGCAGTCATTGGAATAATAATATTTCCCCAATGTGCGGGCTTCTTCTTCATATCAGACATATGCTTCATAAGAGACTTTTTGGTACCAGTAATGATCTTAAGAACAGTTTCTGGGTTATTTAGGTCATCTAAAGCATTTTTAATTGCTCCATCGAAATCTCCGAGTTGCTCAATCACCATCCAATGTGTTTTAGGTGATGGTTTTTTAGCAAACGTAGAGCTATACACCTTGTACATACCATAGATTTCTTCTCCAAGCAACAGTGCTCGTAGCATATTTTTGTCATCCTTGTCCAGCACAAATGCTTTCAAGCAACGATAGCTAAAGAAGAGTAGCTCTTCCTCAATTTTATCGTTTTCGACAGTTATTTTTTGGTAATCTTCTCCCTCCTCGAACCCAGCTTCAACCAATAGATTGATAAACTTGTCCTCAGAATTCACAAATTGACCGCGAATAGTGCTAAACTGGATAGCAAGATCCATTGGTTTATCCATTGCATCAACTGCTTTAAGTAGTTTTGCGTAGGTTCCCAACGTATCGTCGTCTCCAATAGCCTGCTCCACGAAATCTGACCACTGAAGCTCGACTGAGTTCAATAGTTTCTGATATTCTACGACTTTTTCATCATTTTCCTCACCCTTTAGCTTGAGATCAGGCACAATAATATTGGCTTTCTTCTCCTGTAGACCCATAATAACGTCATAAACGTTAGAAATAATCTGCTTTTGCATTACGATGCTCATTTTCAATAGGTTGGTAGTAATCAATAGTCTTTCTTACGATAGTTGCTTATATTTAAATATAAAAATATCAATTTTATAAAATAGCCACATTTGGCCATTTTGAGCATTTTAGGCCGAAATAGCAGTCATTCGGTCTCGAATGTATGATAGTACATCTGGGTCCACTATCTCTATATATTTGTTGTTTGACTTGGTATATATATGACTCTGCGGATCCACATAGTAGAGAGAGCCATTTAGCTTGAATTCTTTTGCCTTAATGCTGGTATTCTTGCAAGGTGATTGATACTGCATATCTTTGTCTAAATCTGCTAAATATAATGGAGACCCATCCTCAGGCTTGCAGTGGTAGCAATCAAAATTTAATTTTTTATTAAATTGGTCGCACTCAATGGATGTAGAGGCCAATAACTTAGTCATCTGAATATTTATCTCATACTTTTTCACAGCCTCAGTAAACAAATAAATATCAGTCGGAAACTCTTTTAGCTTGATATCCTCTGGATACACACTGAGATAGATATACACCTTAACGCTCTGCTGATCCTTTGGTAGGTGCTCGTGAGAGTAATATCGAATGGCTCGAGCCATTACTTGGAGAGAACGCTCCCAGTTCCAATATGGCTCCATTATGTGCACATCTCGAGCTCCCTTAGTGGATAGCCCCTCGGCGCCAGATGAAGAGATTAGTAGCACAGTTAGCTCTCCATCTTGCTTGTTAAACTCATTCAAAATCAATGTGCGATCCTCTGGAGATACATCACCAGAATACACGCCAAAGTATCCATTCTTTCCAGCCTCTACCAATATATTAGGGTCGTAATTATTGTATCCAAGGGTCTTCAAATATTCACCCATTGGAAAGACACCAGCCTTCACAAAATTGCTATAAATGATCGCCTTTCGCCCCTTCTTTATTTTGGAGCCAATAGAATACATCTTGGGAGAATAGATTTTCATCTCTGCATACACATCCATAGATGGATCCTCAGGCATATAAATATTACTCAACTGGCGGGATTTGATTCGGTAGGAGGTACTGCGAGAGAAAACGCTGGTACGGGTCAATTCACCACCAATCTTCTGCGGTGCCTTTGTGAGGCTATTACCACCTTCTTGCATCGCTTGCCGAGATTCCATTCGTTCTTTCTCTCTGGCTTCTGCGTATGCTCCATACTGCATTGAGCTCATTCGCACCATCTCAATCTTGACTGGCAATCTATCAGGATAATGCTCCTTGGAGATAGTTCGCTTCAGCATATCGTAGAACCCATCTACTTTTTCATCAAATAACTCTCCTTTGTACGACACCAGGCCGAGCATACGGTTGCGCAATTTGTCAGTATTCTTGAGCGTTAAATTCTTCTCATCTACGAAATATTTGACAAAATCATCGTAGGCCTCTGGAAACAAACTCAGCTTATACCCATCTTCATTTTGAATATAACCCTTACACATATTGAGGCAGGGTATAACCTCGTAGAAATTGTTTATTATACCGGAGGCCGTTAGAAACAGTATCTTACAGTTTTTAGCTTTCATAATTAATTCGTATAACTGTGTGGCGTTCTTAGACCCATTCATCATACCATTGAGTAGATTATGGGCCTCATCTATTATTATAAATTTATTGTCCAATGAATGGAGACTCTTGATAGCTATTCCAGTTAGCTCATCCACTTCTGTTTCCAATTTATCGATCATATTTGACGCATTGCTGGATACATACTTATAGCGATCGGCAGATGACTTACTAGTATATCTTTTTAGTTCCTTTCGAAAATTATCGTGCAAACTCTTCGGGGCGATTACCACGACCTCCTTAAAGTATCTAAATCGCTCCGATATTGCAATAGCAGTCAAAGTTTTGCCAGACCCCGTACCATGAAACAAAAGCAGTCCTCGAGCTGCTTTATTAGCAATAAAATACTCTAAGGTAGCTTCTTGATGCGCTTGGAGTTGAATCATTTTGCTATATTAGTATACAAAAAAAGAATATAACTATGGAGTTAATGTGAGACAAGCTACGCAAATACAATTTAATAGTCCCCACAATTGTCGAATATTTGAGTTTGCCGCAGTTTTATTTAAATTAGTTATCCAACTCTGACCAGGTTTGTATAAATATGATACTTGAAGTGTTCTAAATAACATATTTATCATCAGTGCGTAAGTTCGAGCACCTAGCCAAATATTCGGTTCCTGGAGAATGCAAAAGCTTACGATAAGTGATGTGAGAAGCATAAGTCTTGTGGACGGTGAATAATTAAAACCATATGAAAACGCAGCGTTCCATGATGTATAACAGAATATCCACGGGATTGAAACTGGGAAAACAAAAGCTTGAGAAATTTTTACCGATTGCTGTAGCTGGTCTTGCATCAGCTTATCAATATTCATCGGAGTATTTAAAAATAATACAAAACCAGCTAGAGCATTGAAATATCCAGCTGTCAAAATATCTGATAACACAGCCTCGCCAATATTAATCCCGAGAACCAGCAAAGTCAAATAATGCGAATATGTTTCATAATAACGACAATAGCTGATCAATAAAATTCCAGCCATGCCACCAAAAAACTTAGAAATCTCAAACCAATTCAGCCATGAAGGCTTGTGTTCGAATGCTTTTTTTGAGCAAATAAGCCAACCAAAGACTCCACAGCTAACAGCAATAATAAAAGAAAGTGCAATATTATTAGATATTGTAAGCAGCCAAACACATGGTACTGTGAGCAATACAAATGCTAAAATATCGAGAATCCAATACATTTACAACCCTACTTAGTTTTATATTTCAAGATTCTAGACTCTAATGTAGCTTCTTGATGCGCTTGGAGTTGGATCATTTTTGATATATTATAAAAAAATTTAATCATATCGCAATAGAACTGTATTAATCTCACTATCCGGAATAGTCTCAGTATGTAGTTTGATTACCTCCAATAGTTTAGCAATCTCTTGGTCATATTTCTTTTGATCGCGAATTCTAAGTAATCCGGTTCCTTTGGTTATAGTGAATAGAGATTGTTCTTTGGCGTATTTATCCGGATTGAATCGAATTACTGTCAATGGACTATTACCCAAATCTTGAAAGATTTCCATTGTGCGCTTATTCTCACAAGAATATCCAGATGCCTTATGCTGGTTCTCATCAATCTCAATAATGATATTGTAATCCTCTAAACAAATTAATCCATCGGGACGTCGTCTGGAGCACCCACCAGATACCGTAATATCGGTGATTATATCTGGATATACTTTTTTTAAATCAAACATAATTTGTAGTTCTTTTGTTTTATGGTTGCGTACAATAGCTTTGTCTGGAAATGTAGCGCAGTAACATTCAAAGCAATACCAATCATATTTCTTTTGAGAAAATACCATTTTGCAAGATACACAGCGCTTATTTACAATATCTATCATACCACGTGGTTCACCATGCTTTTTGCAATAGGTTGCTCGCTTGTCTTCAGGTAGACCAAATGCTGGCTGAGTTGTACACTCTGGTTCAAGGCAGCGCTTATGTATAATATCTATCATACCAAGTGGTTCACCATGTTTTTTGCAATAGGTTGCTCGCTTGTCTTCAGGTAGCCCAAATGATGGTATAGTTGCACACTCTGGATCTAAACAGCGTTTACTTACAATATCTATCATACCAAGTGGTTCACCATGCTTTTTGCAATACGTTGGACGCTTGTCTTCAGGTAGCCCAAATGCTGGCTGAGTTGTACAC
>JACCDL010489189.1_pt1 | contig 20349 bp, 21 predicted proteins | sample 7441931 | NCBI WGS metagenome assembly JACCDL01 (sample SAMN15323437, study PRJNA562643) | freshwater metagenome | isolation source: river surface water | place: USA:Blue River Watershed | collected 2017-08-16 | reverse complement strand
TAAGCACTGACCAGACCTAGGCCGTGGCACGCTGACGTCACCGGAATGCAAAAGTATGGATTCGACGAGGCAAGGCCGGTACTCGAAAGGGCCAGCGCAAGGGAAACCGCAACCCGCGTTGCACTGGGCCGAATCGCACAGAACTTTCTAAAGGAACTGGGAATCGAACTTGTTACCCACACCGTGGCGATTGGTCCTGTTTCATCAACTTCGTTGGATCTACCACGGCCAAAGGACGTTGCCGCTCTGGATCAGGATCCGCTGCGTTGCTTCGATAAGGAAACCAGCGAGCGAATGGTTCAAGAGATTGATGACTGTCACTCTTCTGGTGACACCATCGGCGGTGTGGTTGAGACCCTGGTTTACGGAATGCCCCCGGGAGTTGGAAGCTATGTCCATTGGGACAGAAGGCTAGATGCCCAGCTTGCTGCTGCAGTCATGGGCATTCAGGCCATGAAATCCGTTGAAATTGGGGACGGGATCGAAACAACCAAGCGTCGAGGCTCAGTCGCCCACGATGAAATGGTTCGCGAAGCCGGCGAGGTGCACAGACTCTCTGACCGAGCTGGTGGCATTGAGGGTGGAATGTCAAACGGCGAAATCATCCGAGTCCGTGCGGGCATGAAACCAATCTCGACAGTTCCAAAAGCGCTGCAGACCATTGACACCTCAACTGGAGAAGCGGCAAAGGCGCATCACCAAAGAAGTGACGTGTGTGCAGTGCCGGCTGCAGGAATTGTGGTTGAGGCCATGGTCGCACTAGTAATCGCTAATTCTGTTTTGGAGAAGTTTGGTGGCGACTCGGTTGCAGAGACCAAGCGAAACCTAGAGAGCTACATCGCGCATATTCCAGAAGTCCTGAAGTCAAGAATTGTGAAGCCATAAGGTGCAGCTTCCGATTGTTCTTGTTGGTCCAATGGGTGCCGGCAAGACAACCCTTGGAAAAAAACTCGCTAAGTCGCTTTCTGTTGAGTTTCTGGATACCGACAAACTGATTGCGAAAGACCATGGCCCAATAACTTCCGTATTTGAGAACTTGGGCGAGGAAGCCTTTCGAGAAATAGAAACAAATGTTTTGCGCCATGCACTCTCCAAAGACGCAGTGATTGCGACTGGAGGTGGCATAGTGCTGCGCGATGCAAATCGGGAGCTGTTGAAAAATCACCGCGTGATATTTCTGGACTCATCCGCAAAACATGTGCTCCCAAAGATCAATGTTGAGAAGCGCCCCCTTTTGAAGAGTAATCCAGACGCTTGGGGGGCGATATATAACCAACGCTTGCCGCTCTATAAAGAGGTAGCGAAGGAAACGCTGTTCACTGGAGGGAAGCCCGTTAGTGTTGCTCTCAAAGAACTAATTGAACTGGCTGGCAAGGATTCAAATGAGTAGGGCATTAATTGGCAGGGGTCTGCTCGATGAGATACCGGCTGCTTTGGATGGGGTAAAGAAGGTTCTCATTATTCACCCCGAGCCGCTCACTAACTCTGCCGAGGCGCTACGCGATGCTCTCAACAACAAGGGTTTTGAAGCCTTAGTCGCTACTGTCCCCGCAGCAGAAGAGGCCAAGAGGGTAGAAGTCGCAGCGTTTTGCTGGGGAATCATGGGTCAGGCGGATTTTCAAAGAAATGATGCCGTAATCGGTTTCGGCGGGGGGTCTACAACGGACCTTAGTGGCTTTGTTGCATCTACCTGGCTTCGAGGCATTCGATCAATTTTGATACCAACCACCCTGTTAGGAATGGTTGATGCGGCAATTGGCGGAAAGACTGGAATCAATACCGCCGAGGGAAAAAATTTGGTGGGGACTTTCTATCTGCCAACGAAAGTATTCATCGACTTGGACACTCTGCACTCTCTTCCCAAGAATGAGCTTGTCGCCGGTATGGCAGAGGTAATTAAGTACGGCTTTATTAGTGACCCTGAGATTCTAGAGATTATTGAAAAGGACACTCAGGCTGCCTTAGACCCAAGCTCTGCGACCTTCGCAGATCTGATTCAACGCTCGGTAAATATAAAAGAACAGGTCACTGAGTCGGATTTTAGAGAGGCTGGGGAGCGAGAGTTCTTGAATTATGGCCATACTTTGGGACACGCTATTGAGCACTCCGAAAGATATAAATGGCGCCATGGAGCTGCAATTTCGATAGGGATGGTTTTCGCAGCGGAACTAGCCTTGCTCTCAGGGCGTTTGAGTGAGAGTGATGTCGAGCGCCACCGAAGCATCTTCAAGTTGCTTGGCCTCCCAGTTAGCTACAAGGCAGAAAAGTGGGAACAGTTACTTGCGACCATGAAGCGAGATAAAAAGGGTCGCGCTGGAATGCTGAGATTCATTGTCTTGGATCAGATTGGCAAACCTGGGGTGCTAAGCGCTCCAACCGACGAGCTCTTATTTACTGCTTTTCAGGCGATTGTGGATTAGCGTTTAGCTATGCAAAAAGTACTGGTGCTCAATGGGCCTAACCTCAACATGCTTGGATCACGAGAGCCCGAGGTCTACGGATTTCAGACCCTGAAAGACATCGCTGAACTTTGCAAGTCTCACGGGGCGAAAAACGGGCTAGATGTGGACTTCCGGCAGACCAACAGTGAGGCAGAAATGGTTGGTTGGCTCCATGAGGCTTTTTCCTCAAAGACTCCGGTAGTAATTAATCCAGCCGCGCTAACCCACTACAGCTATTCGTTGCGCGATGCCTGCGCGATGGTTTCATCAGCAGGGATACCGTTAGTTGAGGTTCACATCTCAAACCCCCATACCCGTGAGGAATTCAGGCACACCAGTGTTATCAGCTCGGTTGCCAGGGGAGTAATTGCTGGATTTGGGCCTCAGAGCTATCTCTTGGCCCTGAGCTCGCTGTCTCACAACTAGACTTCTCTAGGTTTTATTAGGAGACAAATGGCAACCTCAAATGATCTAAAAAACGGCATGGTGCTCAACATTGACGGGCAGCTATGGAGCGTCGTGGAGTTTCAGCACGTCAAACCAGGTAAGGGTCCTGCTTTCGTGCGGACCAAGCTTCGCAATGTGCTAAGCGACAAGGTTGTGGACAAGACATTTAATGCTGGCGTCAAGGTAGAGACCGCGAACGTAGACCGTCGCGAGATGCAGTACCTGTACAACGATGGATCTGGTTACGTCTTTATGGACACTTCCAGCTACGACCAAATCACTTTGAATAACGAGGTCGTTGGGGAGGCTTCCAACTACCTGCTTGAGAACCAAATGGCAACCGTGGCACTCCACGAGGGTGAACCGCTATATGTTGAGCTGCCCGCATCTGTAGTTTTGGAGATCACCTATACCGAGCCAGGGCTCCAGGGCGACAGATCTACTGGTGGCACAAAGCCTGCAACTTTGGAAACGGGATATCAGATTCAGGTCCCACTATTTATCGAGAACAACACTCGAGTAAAGGTTGACACCCGCACCGGTGAATACCTCGGTCGAGTTAGCGAATAGTTGAGCGCCCGAACAAAGTCACGCAAGCGCGCTCTTGACGCGCTCTATGCCTCGGGGCTTAGAAGCGAAGACGCTGTCGAGCTGCTGAGCCAGACTGCCAAGGAAGTCGAAGGGCATCAAAATCAGGATGCAATCTTTGATTATGCCGAAACGCTGGTGTCCGGATATCAGCAGCACAGCGCTGAAATAGACGCGGAACTTTCCTCTCTTTCAGACGGCTGGGCACTGGAGAGAATGCCCGGGATCGACCGGGCAATACTGCGCTTAGGCGCCTGGGAAATTCTTCATAATCCTGAGGTCCCAAATGAGGTTGCCATTGCCGAGGCTGTCGCATTGGCTGGGGAGTTCTCGACCGAAGATTCCCCAAAGTTCATCAATGGAGTGCTGGCCAGACTGGCAAAGAGTAGGCAGTCTCTCTAGTAGCTGTTATAGTTTCCGAAGGTCCTTTAAGTTCGTCCAGAGAGGCGAAGAAGGAGTGGCTGTGAGCCATCGAATTGTTCTAAGCGGCGCCGACATCGATCGGGCGATCAAACGCATTTCCCACGAAATTCTTGAGTCGAATGAAGGCTCTGACAACCTAGTCATACTTGGGATTCCTACCCGGGGGTTGCACCTTGCCCGAAGAATCTCCGAGTTTCTAAGCACCATAGACAGTAGCTACGTTCCCCTTGTCGGGTCACTAGACATCACTATGTATCGAGATGACTTCGCCGAGGTAACCAAAACGATTGGTAAGACTGAGATTCCTGGAAACGACCTGACAGGAAAAGTAGTTTGCCTAGTAGATGACGTCTTATTTACGGGTAGGACAATTCGTGCCGCCTTGGATGCAATAAACGACTTTGGTAGGCCAGAACAAGTAAAACTCGCAGTATTAGTGGACCGAGGTCACAGGGAGTTACCAATCCGGCCAGATTTCGTTGGAAAGAATCTCCCCACTTCACGTTCCGAGCGAGTCACTGTTCAACTTTCCGAAGTAGATGACAGCGACCAGGTGGTGATCGGATAGTGAAGCATCTCACCTCGATAAATGATTTATCCAAAGACCAAGCAATTCAAATTCTTGAAAGTGCTGACTCAATGGGCGCTGTGAATGCGCGAGAGATTAAAAAGCTTCCAACTCTTCGAGGAAAGACAATCGTCAATCTCTTCTACGAAAACTCCACTCGCACGAGGATTAGCTTTGAGCTTGCAGCAAAACGACTCAGTGCCGATGTGATAAATTTTGCGGCCGCGACTTCCTCCGTTTCAAAAGGTGAGAGCCTGAAAGACACCGCCCAGACCCTAGAGGCCTTGGGAGCAGACGCGATTGTCATTCGGCACCCCATGTCGGGTTCGGCACACCAACTCGCAACTAGGGGTTGGGTCGATGCCTCAATCATCAATGCCGGGGATGGATCGCACGAACATCCAACTCAGGCACTTCTTGATGCCTGCACTATCCGTCAGAGCTTCAAGTTGGAGGATTCTGCGGATCTTTCGGGAATGAAAGTCTTGATAGTTGGAGACATTTTGCATTCCAGAGTCGCAAGATCAAACCTTTTGCTGCTAAAGAAATTGGGTGCAGAAGTGGAGATTGCAGCGCCGGCTACTCTCATGCCGGAGGGCCTGGACAGGCTCGGAGCTAAGCTGTCAAACAACTTCGAGGAATCCCTAGAGCGCAAACCCAATGTAGTGATGATGCTTCGAGTTCAGCGAGAGCGCATGAATGGTAGCTACTTCCCATCATCGCGAGAGTATGCCCAATCATGGTCACTCAGTGGGAAGCGTCTGGCTATGGTGCAAAAGGATTCGATAATCATGCACCCGGGACCTATGAATAGAGGATTCGAAATTAGTTCAGCGGCTGCGGATGACCCCAGGTCGAGAATTTTGGATCAGGTGCGAAATGGACTTTCTGTTCGCATGGCCGTCTTACACATGTGCTTATCGACTGGAGAGCTATGAAACAGGTGCTTAGAAATCTCAAGCTGTCCAACGGGTCTGGCGCAGATATTGCTATTGAGAACGGTCTGGTTGTCGAAATCGGAAAGATTTCCGGGTCAGATGGCCTCGACTGTGCCGGCCTTGTTGCGTTTCCGGGCTTCGTGGATCTGCACACGCACCTTCGTGAACCGGGCTTCGAGGGAAGCGAAACAGTGCTCACCGGATCACAAAGTGGTGTCGCCGGTGGATACACCGCTCTCTTAGCGATGGCGAACACTGACCCAGTCGCTGACAATGCCGGCACTGTGGAGCAGGTTTTGGATCTCGGGAAAAAGGCCAATTACCTGCAAGTCCAACCCATTGGTGCAGTCACCAAAGGCTTGGAAGGCAAAGAGCTTGCAGCGCTTGGCTCGATGAATAGGTCCCGTGCCAACGTAACGGTGTTTAGCGATGATGGTCACTGCGTCTATGACCCTCTCGTGATGCGACGTGCGCTCGAATACGTCAAGGGATTTGGGGGAGTAATTGCGCAGCATTGCCAAGACCCTAGACTCACCGAAGGTTCCCAAATGAATGAGGGTGCACTGTCGAGCGAACTTGGATTGGTTGGCTGGAGTTCGGTGGCCGAGGAATCGATTATCGCTCGTGATGCATTGCTTGCAGAGAAAGTCGGCGGTCGCTTGCACATCTGTCACCTAACCACTGCGGGAGCGGTTGATGTCGTCAGATGGGCAAAGAAGCGTGGAATAAAAATAACCGCTGAGGTTACTCCTCATCACCTGTTGCTGACCGAAGACTTGGTTCGAAGCTACGACCCGGTCTATAAGGTGAACCCACCTCTAAGGACCTCCGAAGATACTGAAGCCCTGAGGCAGGGGTTGCTAGATGGAACCATTGATGTTTTGGCCACTGACCACGCCCCTCACTCAATTGAAAAGAAGGACTGCGAGTGGGATAGCGCGGCCTTCGGCATGGTTGGACTGGAGACGGCTGCAAGCGTTTTGTACAAGGTCTTAATTGAGGTTGGCGGTTCAGACCTAAGCCACTTCGAGCGGGTCATCAGCTCAACTCCAGCGAAGATTGCTGGCCTTAGAAATCAAGGGCACATTTCGGTCGGGTCTGAGGCAAACCTTGCTCTTTTCGATCCAAGTTCAAGCAGAACTATTTCCTCGCACACTCACTCCAAGAGCACTAATAACCCCTTTAGTGGAGTAACGCTGCCTGGATCTGTAGTGCACACCCTATATAAAGGCGAGTTCAAGATTAGAGATCAGAAACTACAGGTGTTGGATGTCTAGAGAACTAATTGCCGCACTAATGCTTTCACTGGTTCCCTTATTCGCGTTACTCGCATTTCTTTCTGTCAGGCGGCGCAGAAGCCAACAGGAGAAATTACTCTCGGCGCCGAATGCCGCATTTTCAAACGACGGAGTTGAGTGCCTGTATGTTTCAACGGTATTTACGGATGCCCCTCTTGAGCGCATCTGGGCACACGGCCTTGGTTCAAGAGGAGATGCGAAGATCAGTTTCAAGAACGGCTCCGTGAGCATTTGGCGAAAGGGTGAGGCCGGATTCAGTTTCAACCTTGAAGAGCTAGATAGAGCGAGAGCCACCATTGATAAGGGCGTCGAGTCAAAGGGTCTAGTCAGCTTGCTTTGGACGAGCAATGAAAAATCTCTCACGACCCAAGTCAGATTCAGATCATCCGAGAGCCAGAAGAAGTTTTTAGATATGTGCCAACAACCAAGTGGAGCAAAATGACAGCGTATTTAGTCCTTGAAAACGGTGACGTATTCGAAGGTGATAACTTCGGTGCGTCCGGAGAGACAATTGGGGAATTGGTATTCGCTACAGGAATGACCGGTTACCAAGAGACAATCACCGACCCTTCCTACGCCGGTCAAATAGTTGTTCAGACCGCCCCGCACATCGGGATCGTTGGAATGAACGAGCGCGACGAGGAGTCCTCGAAGATCTGGGTGGCGGGGTACGTGGTTCGTGAACCGGCGCGATTGGCAAGCAACTTCAGGGCTGAGCGCACCCTTCAATCAGATTTGGAGAATCAGGGAATAGTTGGAATCTCCGGGCTTGACACCCGCGCTCTTACTCTGACGATTCGTAACTCTGGCGCCATGCGAGCAGGGATTTTCAGTGACGCATCCAATCTTTCGAGAGAACAAATGCTTGCAAAGGTGAAAGCTGCGCCTGAGATGAAGGGTCTCTCCCTAAGTAGCGTCGTAACAACCAGCGCCAAATACACAATCCCTGCCAAGGGCGAAAGAATTGGTTCGGTTGCAATTTTGGACCTGGGAATTAAGAAATCAACCCTGGAACATCTGAGTGAACGAGGACTTGAGGTAGTCGTCTACCCTTCGAATGTGGGCAAGGAAGAATTTCTTAGCGAGTCACCATCTGCTGTGTTCTTCTCAAACGGTCCGGGAGATCCGCAAGCAAGCAAAGCCCAGGTGGAGCTATTGCAGGAAGTTCTCAAGCACAAGATTCCTTTCTTTGGTATCTGTTTTGGGAATCAGCTCTTGGGAAGAGCTTTGGGATTTGAAACTTACAAGCTTGCATTTGGACACAGGGGAATTAATCAGCCCGTAATGCATAAGGAAACCGGCAGAGTTGAAGTAACGGCTCACAATCATGGCTTTGCGGTAAAGCTAGAGCAGGACGAAGCCGAATCTCCAAACGGATTCGGAAGGGTGCGAGTCTCCCATCGCGGTCTAAACGATCAAGTTGTCGAGGGTCTTGAGTGTCTGGATATTCCAGCTTTCTCTGTGCAGTACCACCCCGAAGCGGCAGCCGGTCCACACGACTCTCACTACCTGTTTGACAAGTTCATCAAGATGATTAGGGGCAACTAATGCCAAAGCGCGAAGACATAAAGTCAGTACTGGTAATTGGTTCTGGGCCCATCGTTATTGGGCAAGCGTGTGAGTTTGACTACTCAGGCACACAGGCCTGTCGGGTTTTGCGAGAAGAGGGCATTCGGGTAATCCTTATCAATTCCAACCCAGCAACGATCATGACGGACCCTGACTTTGCTGACGCCACCTACGTCGAACCAATCACGCCAGAGGTAATTGAAGCGATTATTGAGAAGGAAAAGCCAGATGCGATACTTCCGACTCTTGGTGGCCAGACCGCTTTAAATGCTGCCATGGCGCTGCATGACCGTGGTTCCCTTGAGAAATATGGAGTGGAACTAATCGGTGCAAAGGTCGACGCCATTCGGGCAGGCGAGGACCGACAAGCCTTCAAGCAGTTAGTTCTTGATGCAGGGGCAGATGTTGCAAAGAGCGCAATCGCACACAACATGGAAGAAGTGCTCACTGCGGCTGATCAGCTTGGATACCCACTGGTAGTTAGACCAAGCTTCACAATGGGTGGGCTTGGCTCGGGCTTTGCTTATAACGAGGCAGACCTGAGAAGGATTGCAGGGGCAGGTTTACAGGCATCACCCACGAATGAGGTATTGCTCGAAGAGTCGATTCTCGGCTGGAAAGAGTACGAACTGGAACTCATGCGAGACAAGAACGACAACACGGTTGTTGTTTGCTCCATCGAGAACTTTGACCCAGTGGGAGTTCACACCGGAGATTCGATAACAGTTGCGCCAGCGCTGACCCTGACAGACCGGGAATACCAAAACCTCCGGGATATTGGAATTGAAATTATTCGTGCGGTTGGGGTTGATACTGGTGGCTGCAACATTCAGTTTGCGGTTGATCCTGTGGACGGTCGTGTCATCGTAATCGAGATGAACCCGCGTGTTTCAAGGTCCTCGGCGCTAGCTTCAAAGGCAACTGGCTTCCCAATTGCGAAGATTGCAGCCAAACTTGCAGTCGGTTACACCCTGGATGAAATCCCTAATGACATAACTGGTGTAACACCAGCTTCATTCGAACCAACCCTTGATTACATAGTCGTTAAGGCGCCTCGCTTCGCCTTTGAGAAGTTCCCGGCTGCCGACCCAACACTCACCACAACAATGAAGAGCGTCGGGGAGGCAATGGCAATTGGAAAGACCTTTACTCAGGCTTTGCAAAAAGCCCTGCGTTCGCTAGAGAAGCGTGGCAGCTCGTTCCACTGGGGAGACCAGCCAACGAACAAAGAAGAACTACTTCTTCTAATGCGAACTCCAACAGACGAACGGATCATTCAGGTTCAGCAGGGATTGCGTCTTGGAGCATCAATCGCTCAGGTATTCGAAGCTACGAAAATTGACCCTTGGTTCCTTGATCAGATTCAGCTTATAAACGAAATTGCGAACGAAGTTGCAGCCGCGCAGGAACTAGACAGAAAGCTATTCAAGAAAGCCAAGCAGAACGGGTTCTCCGATTCACAGATTGCTCAATTGAGGAAATCAACGGAGCAGGCGGTTAGACAGCAGCGCCATGAGATCGGTTTGCGCCCAACTTACAAAACCGTTGACACGTGTGCCGGTGAATTTCCGGCTCTTACTCCTTATCACTACAGCTGTTATGAGCAGACCTCCGAAGTCACTCCGTCACAGCGCAAGAAGATAGTGATTCTGGGTTCAGGCCCAAACCGCATCGGACAGGGTGTGGAGTTCGACTACTCCTGTGTTCACGCGGCTTTCGCACTTCGAGATGCCGGCTACGAGACAATCATGATCAACTGCAATCCAGAAACTGTCTCGACCGACTATGACACCTCCGACCGGCTCTACTTCGAACCGCTGACTTTGGAAGATGTGCTCGAGGTTATATATGCCGAAAGCCAATCTGGTGAGTTAGTTGGAGTTATGGTGCAGCTTGGAGGACAGACCGCGCTTGGACTATCAAAGGGACTAAAACAAGCCGGAATTCCAATTTTGGGAACTACGCCTGAAAGTATTGACCAAGCCGAAGAGCGCGGGCAGTTCCAGGGAATCTTGGACGCGGCAGGATTACTAGCGCCGGCGAATGGAATCGCAACCAACCTTGAAGAGGCAGTTGTGGTTGCCAATCGAATTGGCTATCCCGTTCTCGTTAGGCCGAGTTTTGTGCTCGGTGGAAGAGGTATGGAGATCGTCTATGACCAGAAACATCTGACTGGTTACTTCGACAGAATCGCTTCCCACGCACTGGTTGACCAGGAGCATCCACTTCTAGTTGATCGATTCCTTGACGACGCAATCGAAATCGATATTGACGCAATCTATGACGGTGAACAACTCTATGTTGGTGGAGTTATGGAGCATATCGAAGAGGCCGGAATCCATTCCGGTGACTCATCCTGCACGCTTCCTCCAATAACACTCAGTGAGTCGCAGATTGAAAGAGTTGCATCGGCAACCGAGTCGATTGCGAAAGGCCTGAATGTCAGGGGACTCCTCAATGTTCAATTCGCACTCGCAAGTGACGTGCTATATGTCCTTGAGGCAAACCCAAGAGCATCCCGAACCGTGCCATTTGTAAGTAAGGCGCTAGGTATAACACTTGCCAAAGCAGCGTCGTTAGTAATGGCTGGAGCTAGCATCCAATCGCTCATCGAGAGTGGAGATTTGCCAGCCAAGGACGGTCGCTCCCTGCCTTCAGGAACACCAATCTCGGTAAAGGAAGCTGTGCTGCCATTCAAGCGATTTGCTACAAAGGATGGGCGCTTTGTAGACAGCCTGCTGGGACCAGAGATGCGCTCTACTGGAGAAGTAATGGGCATCGATAGTGACTTCCCCAGGGCGTTTGCTAAATCGCAGGCCGGTTCCGGTAGTTCGCTTCCAACTTCGGGCACAGTCTTTGTATCTATTGCGGATCGCGATAAGCCTCAGGCTCTACTGCCGGTCCGAAGACTTGAGCAACTTGGTTACCGAATCTTGGCGACCGAGGGAACCGCGCGAATGCTCGATCGCCATGGCATTCGCTCCACACTTGTAGCCAAGCACTCTCAGGCGCAAAGTGGGGAACGCTCGATTGTGGAGATGATTACGGCGGGTGAAGTTGATGTGGTGGTGAACACTCCAAGTGGAGCGAACGCTCGCGCTGACGGGTATGAGATTCGTGCGGCAACCACCGCAGCAGACAAACCCATTTTCACCACCGTCGCGCAACTTAGCGCGGCAATCGGATCGTTCGAAGTGATTCGAGAGGGACGCTTCAATGTGAAGTCATTGCAGGAACACTCACGGGATCGCAGGACACTAATTGGCAACTAACTTTGCTGCACGTTGCTATGAGATTTCTCAGCAGAATTCTCAGCTGTGCGTGGGAATTGACCCGTCTGACGAGCTCCTACAAACCTGGGGTCTACCGCAAACTAAAGCTGGTATTCGATCCTTCTCCCTAACAGTGATCGAAGAGGCGAGTAAGCACGTCGCATTTGTGAAACCGCAGGTGGCCTTTTTTGAGCGATTTGGTTCAGATGGCTTTGAAGTTCTCGAGGAAGTAATTCAAGCTGCCAAGGAGTCGGGGCTGTTTGTGATAGCTGATGCAAAACGCGGAGACATTGGCTCAACGATGTACGGCTATGCAAGAGCATGGTTCAGTCGCGAGTCGAAACTGTTTTCCGATGCTCTTACAGTTAGTGGTTACCTTGGGGTTTCCTCGCTTTTTGAAACTGCAGCAATGGCCAATGAGAGTAACAGCGGTCTCTTTGTTTTGTGCTCCACTTCAAATCCAGAAGCCTTCGAGGTTCAATCTGCCAGCATCGGAGGAAACGATGTAACCGCAGAAGTAGTACGTAGAGCCAAGACTTGCCCGAGCGAAAATATTGGCCTCGTTATTGGCGCAACCAAAGTTCTTTCGCAAACTGGTCTCGCTAACGTCTATGAAACCGATGTTGGTGTTCCGATCCTGGCGCCGGGGTTTGGAGCCCAGGGAGCCAAGCTTGGGGAGATTGACACAATTTTTGGAGCCAGTGCCCACCGGGTAATTGCGAGCGTTTCGCGATCTGTACTTGACGCGGGAAGGGAAGGGTTGTCGCGCGCCATTCTCTCCAGTAAGAATGAACTATGAGTCTTATTGTCCTAGCTGGCCCAGCTGGAGTTGGGAAGGGCTCAATAGTTCGACAGATTCTGAGCACCGAATCTGATTTTGTTCACTCTGTCTCGGCAACCACAAGACCTCCAAGGCCAGGGGAAGTGGATGGCATCGACTATCACTTCGTCTCAAAGGCCGAATTCGAGGACCTAATTGCCAACAATGAGCTCTTGGAATACGCGGTGGTTCACGGAAGCAACTACTACGGGACTCCCGTAAAGGAAGTCACAAATGCCGAGGCCCTAAGGAAGCACCTAATCATGGAAATTGATCTCCAGGGGGCTAGACAGCTCAAGGCTAGAGTTTCCAATCTTCTAACCGTGTTCGTTCACCCTCCCAGCTGGGAGGAACTCGAACGCAGGCTCAGGAGCGGGGGTACTAAGTCCGAGGACCAAATTCAACGCCGCCTGGAGACCGCAAGGGCAGAAATCGCAGCGTCAAGCGAGTTTGACCACGAGGTTGTAAATATCGACCTGGCCGAAACGGCAAAAGAGGTCGTAAACTTGGTGAGATTGTTCGAAAGAGGAAAATGACTGAAAAACTAGAGGGTATCGTTTCCCCGCCTATTGATGAGCTATTGGCGAAGGTAGGTTCGTCCTACGAGCTAGTGATTCTTGCCTCAAAGCGCGCAAGACAAATTAACGAGTACTACAGCGCCCTGCATGAGGGAAGTCTTTTCAACTATGTGGGTCCACTCGTGGATTCAAGCATCGACGACAAGCCACTTTCAATCGCTATGCACGAGCTGCACCAGGACAAGCTAGTTACTAAACCAACCGATCAGTAGGACAAATGCGAATCCTTCTGGGCATTACCGGTGGGATCTCGGCATACAAAGCCGCTGGTCTTGTCAGGGGCTTCTCTGAGCTTGGTCACTCAGTTACCGTCTTGCCGACTGAAAACGCGCTGAAGTTTGTTGGTAAGGCGACTTTAGAGTCACTTTCTGGTAATCCAATCGACATCGACATGTATTCGGATGTCGCTCAAGTCAGGCATGTTGAACTTGGTCAGCAGGCAGATCTAATAGTGGTTGCCCCTGCTACGGCGAGTTTCCTAGCAAGACTTGCATCGGGGTTAGCTGACGATCTTCTTATGAATGCGTTACTTGCTTCGTCTGCACCAGTGATTATTTGCCCCGCAATGCACAGCGAGATGTGGCTAAACCCCGCAACCGTTGCAAATGTTGAAACCCTAAGGTCGCGTGGCATAACGATCATGGATCCAGCGACCGGCAGACTCACGGGCGAAGATAGTGGACCGGGACGACTGCCGGAAGTTTCCGAGATATTGGATTTTGTAAACTCAAAACTTTCCTTGGCTGGAAAACGAGTTCTTGTCACGGCAGGTGGCACAAGAGAGCCAATCGACGCTGTCAGGTTCATCGGCAACTCTTCCACAGGACGCCAAGGAGTAGAGATTGCAAAGGCTGCCCGTGACTGTGGCGCTGAAGTGACCCTGATTGCAGCAAACGTCTCGGTCCCACTTCCCAGGGGAGTGAAAGTGATTGAGGTCTCCACCGTGAGGGAGCTTCAAGAGAAAATGACTGCTGGCTTCGATGCCCTAATCATGGCGGCAGCGGTGAGCGACTTTCACGTCGCGAACCAGGCGGAAGGCAAGCTCCCGAGCAAGGTTTTGCCCAACATAATTTTGGGAGAGAATCCCGATCTGGTTGCTGAGTATGCCGCTCGGAACCCAGATACCTATATATGCGGGTTTGCGCTTGAGGATGCCTCAGGCCCAGAACTTAGCTATCGGGCCAAGCAAAAGCTTGGTCGAAAAAAGCTCGATTTGATTGTTGCAAACTCGATTAGCGCCCTAGGTGCCAAGGACAACGCGGTGACGTTTATAACAGCAGAGTCTGAGCAGAGCTTTACTGGGGATAAGCAGCTTGTTGCGAAAGAACTAATGGGAATTTTGGCTCAAAAACTGTCCTAGGCGCCAATAGACTTTTGAGCTATGACGCTACGCACATTTACTTCAGAATCTGTAACCGAAGGTCACCCAGACAAGATCTGTGATCAAATCAGTGACACCATCCTCGATGCCATGCTCGAGCAAGACCCCAATTCAAGGGTCGCCGTAGAAACCCTAGTCACCACAGGACTTGTACATGTTGCCGGTGAGGTGACAACAAGCGGTTACGTGGAGATACCTCAGCTTGTAAGACAAAAGCTGCTGGACATTGGTTACAGCTCTTCAGACATCGGATTCGATGGAAATAGTTGCGGTGTATCGATATCAATTGGCCAACAGTCACCGGATATTGCTTCAGGCGTTGACGCTGCACTCGAAATTCGTTCGGGTGATTCAGATGCGGTCAATCAATTAGGAGCTGGTGACCAAGGCATGATGTTTGGTTATGCGACAAATGAAACCAAAGTGCTGATGCCAACGCCAATTCTTTTGTCCCACCGTATAACAGAGCGTCTAGCTCAGGTTCGAAGAGAGCTTGGAGACGGCAGACTCCGCCCAGATGGTAAAGCTCAGGTCTCTGTGAACTATGAGGGAGTAAGCCCAGTATCAATTGACACGGTTGTGCTTTCTACTCAGCACCACCCAGATTTCTCGCAAGATGATCTCGCGAACTTGGTGTTGGACCAAGTAATAAGGCCCGTTCTGAAAGAGAGCGGTCTTGGAACCGATTCCACCAAATACTTCATCAACCCCTCCGGTCGATTCGTTATAGGAGGTCCCCAGGGAGATGCGGGTCTAACTGGACGCAAAATCATTGTTGACACCTACGGTGGTATGGCCAGACACGGTGGTGGAGCGTTTAGCGGAAAAGACCCTTCCAAGGTCGATCGCTCAGCAGCCTACGCAATGCGCTGGGTTGCTAAAAACATTGTCGCTGCAGGTCTTGCGGACCGAGCAGAGCTTCAGGTCGCATATGCAATTGGCGTTGCAAATCCGGTCAGTATTTTCGTTGAGACCTTTGGCACTGAAAAGGTGGAAGCTGTTGCGATTGAGAAAGCGGTCAGGGAGGTCTTTGATCTTAGGCCCGCAGCAATAATCAGCGATCTGGATCTGCGAAGACCCATTTATGCCAAGACTGCGGCTTATGGACACTTTGGTCGTGAGCTTCCGCAGTTCACTTGGGAGTCAACTGACCGAGCTGGAGCGCTACGCGACGCAGCGGGTAGATAGTTGTCACTTTTCGTAAAAGTCATTCCCGAGTCTGATCTCATACAGATTGATCGGGAATTTGACTTTCGAGTGCCACAAAATTTGCAAGACAGAATCCGATATGGACAGCGGGTTATCTTCTCGCTGGGACGTTCGAAAAAGAAACTCACAGGTTTCGTGGTATCCGTGGAGAAATCGAGTATCTACGCAACCAGTGAGATTCTGGACATCGTTGATGAAAAGCCAGTCCTGACGCCGGAGATTCATGCCATGGCAAGAACAATTGCTGATCGCCAGGTTGTTGCGGTTGGCGAGATACTATCCCTTGCAATTCCGGAAAACATGCCGAGAACCGAAGTTTCAGAAAGCCTCTCGATTCAAAGCTCACTCCCCAAAATTTCATTCCCCGAATTTAAGTTCAATGGAGAAATCGGTAAGAGAAATGCGATTCTTTGCTCCCTGAGAGGTGAGAGATTTGGAGAATTAGTCCTCCCGCAATGGGTAATCGTTGCTGCAATGCGTGCTTTTCCGCAATTACTCGTTTCAAAGTCAAGCCTGATTGTCGTTCCAGAGCGCAGCGATACATTGCTACTGATCGACTTGCTCGATAAAGCTGGACTATCAGACTTCACTCTGGATTACTCTCAAACTAAGAAGGCTGAGAGATTCATAAGTTTTCAACAGGCACTGGGTTCCAAACAGCGAATTGTGGTCGGGACCAGAAGCGCTGTTTACGCCCCAATATCTGATCTTGGGGAAATTATTGTCTGTGACGACCTAGATGACAGCCTCGGGGAAGAGGGTTCTCCCTTCACTCACATCAGAGAGCTGGCGATGATTCGAGCAGGTGGGGAAATAGGTTTGAGTTTTATTGCCAATTATCGCTCGGTCGAGATTCAGAGACTCGTGGAGATTGGTTATCTAAACAGCGTCGAGTCACTATCTGCTCCAATTCGTTTCAGTTTCAGTGAACCAGGTAATCGTTTCGATTCGGCTAGTTTCAATTTGCTCAGGGAGCAACTAGAGAACGGGCCCCTTCTGGTTTTGGTCCCGAGAAAGGGTCACTCGCTGGCCAGTTTCTGCCAATCCTGCAAAGAGAGAGTGCGATGTAAATCCTGCGGGGGCGCGGTTTGGCAATCTACGGCTGGAAGATTCGAATGCCGAATTTGCGCAACTGTTGCCATGCAATGTCAAAACTGCAACTCCACAAACTTCCGACTGGGAAGAGCCGGCAGTGAAAGAACCGTCGCCGAACTGGGAAAGGCCTTTCCAAACATTCCAATATCGGAAGCCACAGGGGCTAAGGCGCTCCCAAAGCTGAAGTCAAAGCACCAGATTGTGGTCGCGACCCCAGGAACCATTCCCAACGGATGGAACAAATTTGCTGGAGTTCTAATTCTGGATTGTGATGTGTGGTTATCCAGAGAGAGTCTTCGCAGTGAAGAGATTGCGCTTCGCGACTGGACTGACGCACTAAGTCTTCTTCAGCCCGATGGTCGAGCCTTGGCAGCGGGACTCAGTGGAGAATTAGGAAAAGTTATCTCTCTTGGTCAGTGGGTAGCTTGGGCAAAGCTCAATCTGAATGAACTTCGGCAGCTAAAGCTTCCGCCCGCATACAGAGTCTGCAGCGTTGAAGGCGCAACAGACACACTTGACGACTTGGTATCCAAGCTGGTCGCGGCAGGAGCAGAGACTTTGCGTTATTCAAAAGAACAGGATTTGTCTCAGGTGCTTTTCCGTTTCAGTTACAGCAGCGGAAACCGCGTCAGTGAGATTCTCCGAGAAGTTGCAGTAAAGACCGCTCCTAGGTCAACAAAGCAGGGAAATCGCAGGGGATTGCGTATCGTTATGGATGATATGAGAGCCCTCTAGAAATGAAGCTAATCTTCGCCGGAACCCCATTCAATGCGGCTCAAGCATTGAAAGAGTTAGTAAAGCATCACGAAGTGGTGCTAGCGATAACTCGCCCAGACTCCCCATTTGGTAGATCGCGCGAATTAAGGCCATCTCCGGTTGCCGAAGTTGCCGCTGAATTGGGTGTTCCAATTCTGAAAAGCAATCGCTTTGATGATTCACAGTTGAAGCAAATAGAGAACGCTGGGGCGGATTTGGCAATTGTCATCGCCTTTGGCGCGATGATTTCGGATGAAGCGCTAAATGTTCTCCCTTGGTGGAATATTCATTTCAGTCTTTTGCCCAAGTGGCGCGGTGCAGCACCATTGCAGCTGAGCATGGTTACTGGAGAGGCAAGCGGAATATCGATTTTTCAAATTGACTCCGGTTTGGACACTGGGCCACTGATTAGTCAAGCTCCGATGGACTTTCTGGATGGCGAGACCGCGGGAGCCGCGCTCGAGCGTTTCACGTCTAAAGGCGTGGATCTTCTGCTCGAAGCACTGGGAGCTGAAGTCAAGCCTCAGCCACAGCAGGGGGAGCCAACCCATGCGGGCAAGATACACCGAAAGGACGCGAAGCTTGATTTTGAACTGACGGCTCAGGAGGTCGATCGCCGAGTCAGAGCGTACTTTCCCGAGCCAATTGCATGGACCGAATCGCAAAGCGGCGAACTTCGAATTTTGCACGGGCGCCCTTTGGGAAATGTGAATTGGGAGAAGTTAGAGGACCAAAGTCGCGAACTTGGAACGGTTATTTTTGATTCTCAAAAAGTTTCAGTGGTCTGTGGTTCTGGTACTCACTACGAATTACTCGAAGTGCAGCCTGCGGGGAAAAAACCAATGAAGGCGGCGGATTGGTACAGGGGTCAACGCGGGGGTATTCGCTTTGAGTGACGCTCGCACTGTCGCGCTGAACCTTCTAAATAGGGTGGAACAGAGCGACAGCTACATCAATCTTTTGCTCCCAAAGGTTCTTGGTCAATCCGGTCTTGAGGAGTCAGATCGCGGTCTTGTTCAGGAGCTGAGCTATGGGACACTCCGCTGGAGGCTCCAGTATGACGAATTTATAAATCAACTAACACCGGGTAAAACCCTTTCACCAAAACTAAGGCTGTGCCTCCAGCTAGGAATGCATCAGCTTTTTCGCATGAGAGTTCCTGCCCATGCCGCAATTCACACGGCAGTTGAGTTGGTAAAGAGCTTCGAATCGAACGCTGCTGGATTAGCAAATGCAGTTCTGAGAAATGCAGAGCGAAAGGGGTTTGAGGGTCTGTTGGAGGATAGCCTTCGCGGGAAAAGCGAACTAGAAAAACTAGCAATTCGCTATTCACATCCTGCCTGGGTCGTTTCAGCTCTAAAAGCTGCTTTGGATGCCGACGGTTACCCGACTGAACTAGAGGCATTACTGGAGTCGAATAATCAGACCCCAGAAATTAATCTCACCGCCCTGCCAAATACCGAAGCTGAAGTCAGATTGAACGAACTGGGAACGGAGAAAGGTTCCGCGTCGCCAATTGGATTCGTAACACATGGCAACCCGGAACCGCTGTTGAAGATTCCAGGAGTGAGGGTGCAGGATCAGGGTTCACAACTTATTGCGCTTGCTCTTTTAGAAGTGGGGAACAAGTCGGGGCGTTGGCTGGACATGTGCTCAGGACCTGGAGGTAAGTCTGCGGTTTTGGAAGCCGGAATTGCACCTGATGGTGGAAAGCTGGATTGCCTTGAGCCGAACGAACAGAGGGCTGAATTAGTAAGGCAGGCTCTTTCGAAGCCTGAGGTCTCTACTGTGATTGTCTCCAACGGTCAGAGCGCAAAAGCGAACACCTATGACGCAATTCTTTTGGATGCCCCTTGCTCTGGTTTGGGATCTTTGAGGCGCAAGCCCGAATCTAGGTGGCGAAAAAAGCCCGACCAGTTACCAGGCCTTATAAAGATTCAACAGGAACTACTAGAAGCAGCCTACGACGCCCTGAAGCCAGGGGGTCACCTGGCTTACGCAACCTGCACCCCAACGTTGTCAGAGACTAATGGGCAAATTGCGGCTTTCCTAGATAGGCACCCAGATCTCGATCTGCTATCTGCTCCGGAGCTTCTGCAGCGAGTAAATCCTGCACTCGAATTTTCTGGGAAGCGAAAGCTTGCACAGCTCTGGACTCACAAACACGGCACCGATGCAATGTTCCTTGCGGTATTGAGAAAGCCCTAGGCTTCAACTGTGCTAATCCACCCAAGCATTCTCTCAGCCGACTTTCTGAACCTGGAATCAGAACTCGCAACCATATCTGAGGCAGATGCCATCCACGTCGACGTTATGGATAACAACTTTGTGCCTAATCTAACTTTTGGGCAAAAAATGGTGGATTCCTTATCCAAACGAAGCGCTTTGCCTCTTGATCTTCATTTGATGATTGAGAACGCTGACAAATGGGCCCCGGAGTTTGCCAAGCTTGGAGCAAGCTCAGTAACTTTCCATGTTGAAGCATCAGAGAATCCGATCAGTACAGCCAGAGCCATCAAGGCAGAGGGTGTAAAGGCGGCAATCGCGATCAAGCCTGGAACACCATTTGGTCAGGTAGAGGAACTACTCACTGAATTCGACATGCTGCTGGTCATGACTGTTGAGCCAGGTTTCGGGGGTCAAAAACTCCTGGAGGAGACTTTGCCCAAAATTGCTCAGGCGCGGTCACACCTCAGAGCACACAATCTTCAAATCGGACTGCAGGTAGATGGCGGAGTGACCGAGAGCAACATTGCCCAGTTGGCCGAGCTGGGAGCGGATGTCTTTGTTGCCGGATCAGCAATTTTTGGTTTTGAGGACAGAAACGAGAAAATTCGCCAGCTCAGGGGGGCTGCGCTCAAAGGGCACTAGGGCTAACCTAGACGCATGAAATCCTTCGACGAACTCTACGCCGAGCTTTTAACTAAGGTTGCGGCCGAGCCTGAGAGCTCAAACTCCGCGCGTCT
>JACCDL010688455.1_pt1 | contig 20365 bp, 18 predicted proteins | sample 7441931 | NCBI WGS metagenome assembly JACCDL01 (sample SAMN15323437, study PRJNA562643) | freshwater metagenome | isolation source: river surface water | place: USA:Blue River Watershed | collected 2017-08-16 | reverse complement strand
GGTGCTTGAGGGTGTCGACCAGGCGGTCGTTGTCTCGTTGGTGCAGGCCGATGCTGGGTTCGTCCAGCACGTACATCACGCCGGTCAGGCCCGAGCCGATCTGGCTGGCCAGGCGGAGACGCTGGGCCTCGCCGCCCGAGAGCGTCTCGGCGCTACGGTCCAGACTCAAATAACTCAGGCCCACATCGTTGAGGAATTTCAGGCGGTTGCCGATTTCGCGCACCACCTTGTCGGCAATGGCGGCCTTGGCGCCTTCGAGTTTCAAGGATTGGAAATAGTCGTGGGCATCGCGCAGCGTGGCGTGACTGATTTCGTAGATGGCGCGCGATTGATCGCCCTGACCCATCTTCACGTGCCGCGCCTCGGTGCGCAGTCGCGTGCCCTGGCAGTCGGGGCAGGGTTGCAGGCTGCGGTAGCGGCCCAACTCCTCGCGGACGGTGGGCGAATCGGTCTCTCGATGGCGCCGCGCCATGTTGGTGAGGATGCCCTCGAAGGGGTGGCGCTTGTTGATCTTCTTGGGTGCGGCCTGGCCAGATTCAAGCAGGTAGGAGAACTTGATTGCCTCTTCGCCCGAGCCATGCAGCAGCGCGTGCTGCACCGGCGCGGCCAAGCTCTCGAAGGGCGCGTCGACATCAAAGCCGTAATGCTTGGCCAGGCACTCGACCAGGTTGAAGTAATAGGCGTTGCGCCGGTCCCAACCCTTGATCGCGCCCGAGGCCAGCGAGAGCGAGGGGAAGGCGACCACGCGCTGCGGGTCGAAGTATTCGGTGTGCCCCAGGCCGTCGCAGGTGGGGCAGGCGCCGGCCGGCGAGTTGAAGGAAAACAGGCGCGGCTCGAGTTCGCCGATGGCGTAGTGGCAGACGGGACAGGCAAAGCGCGCGTTGAAGCGGTGCTCGGTGCCGCTGTCCATCTCCAGCACCACCGCGCGGTCTTCGGCCAGGCGCAAGGCGGCTTCGAAGCTCTCGGCCAGGCGCTGCTGCATGTCCTCGCGCACCTTGAGGCGATCGATGACGACGTCGATGTCGTGCTTCTCGGTTTTCTTCAGCGGGGGCAACTCGCTGAACTCCAGCACCTGGCCATTGACTCGAAACCGTACATAGCCCTGGGCCTGCATCTGCGTGAACAGGTCGCCGAACTCGCCCTTGCGGTCACGCGCCACCGGGGCCAGCACCATGATCTTGGTGTCGGCGGGCAGGGCCAGCGTGGCATCCACCATCTGCGAGACGGTCTGCGCTGCGAGCGGCTCGCCGTGAGTGGGGCAGTGCGGCGTGCCCGCGCGCGCGAACAAGAGGCGCAGGTAGTCGTGGATCTCGGTGACGGTGCCGACGGTGGACCGCGGGTTGTGGCTGGTGGCCTTTTGCTCGATGGAGATGGCGGGCGACAGGCCCTCGATCACATCGACATCGGGCTTGTCCATGCGGGCCAGGAACTGGCGGGCATAGGCCGAGAGGCTTTCCACATAACGGCGCTGACCCTCGGCATAGAGGGTGTCGAAGGCGAGGGAGGACTTGCCCGATCCCGACAGCCCGGTGATCACCACCAGCTGGTTGCGGGGGATGTCCAGGTCGATGTTCTTCAGGTTGTGCGTGCGCGCGCCACGGATCGCGATGCGCTGCGCCGCCAGGGTCGCGATGCTTTGCGTCGCTTGTGCAGACGCCAGGTACGGGCCGTCGGTGGGGGTGTTCAAGGCAGGGGCAGGTTCAGGACAACCCGCCATCATAGGCCCGCACGCCTCGGCTGGCGATGCCTCATGGACCCCTCTGCTATGCTGAAAAGCTCGGGCCAATAGGTTTTATCTGGGGTTTGTTCATGCACGTGAAAATGGTTACCTACGATTCCGAGTACGGTGACGCCATACAGTTTGATCACTACAAGATTTCCGCCGATTCCTTCGGTGAACTGAGCGCCATGATCCAGGCGCGCTTCAGGGACTTGATCGGCCAGGGGGCCTTGCGGCTGGATGAGGACGGTGACTTCACGAATGTGGTCGACGCGCGCTCGGGCAAGACGGTGGAGACTTACCTGATCGCCTACCGGTCGGAGCAGGACCTGGAGGGTGAGCGTTTCGGCCTTGAGCTGGCCAGCGGCATCTTTTACACGCCGCAACCCGAGGGGTTATCTTGGGGTGAAGACGCCGGTGCGTCCTGGGATTACTTGAATGATTTGGACCAAGACGTGGTCGACTATTGGAACCTGCAGTCCGTGATCGACGCCCAACCCCCGGAGCTGGACGGCACCCGGTTCCTGTCGGGGGGTGAGGATGCCGAGCCGGTACTGGCGTCCTACCTGTTCCGCCTGTACCAGTCGCGACGCTGATCCTGGGGGCGTTCCCAACACGGCCCGGCTGTGACATACTAGGTGTCAATTTAAGTTGACACTTTAGGCTGACACCTCATGGCCGTGCCCTTTCCTTTTTCCGCGATCGTTGCCCAGGACGAGATGAAGCTCGCCATCCTGGCTGTTGCCGTGGACCCGAGCATTGGCGGGGTGCTGGTCTTCGGCGACCGGGGGACCGGCAAGTCGACCGCCGTGCGAGCCCTGGCGGCCTTGCTGCCGCCGATCAAGGTGGCGACCGGCTGCCCCTATGGCTGCGACCCGGCGGCGACCGGCGGCCTGTGCGAGCAATGCGCCGCAGCCCCCGCCGGCAAGGCCCGTCCGGGCCGGCTGGTTCCGGTGCCGGTGGTGGACCTGCCCCTGGGGGCCACCGAGGATCGCGTGGTCGGCGCGCTGGACCTGGAACGCGCCCTGTCGCAGGGCGTCAAGGCCTTCGAGCCGGGGCTGCTGGCGCGGGCCAACCGGGGCTTTCTCTATATCGACGAAGTGAACCTGCTGGAGGACCACCTGGTGGACCTCTTGATCGACGTGGCCGCTTCGGGCGAGAACGTGGTCGAACGCGAGGGCCTGTCCGTGCGTCACCCCGCGCGCTTTGTGCTCGTGGGCAGCGGCAACCCGGAGGAGGGCGAGCTGCGGCCGCAGCTGCTCGATCGTTTCGGCCTCTCGGTGGAAGTGAAGACACCCTCGGACCTGGCCGCGCGTGTTGAAGTGGTCAAGCGACGTGACGCCTTCGAGCGCGACCCCGCGGGCTTCGCCGCGCAATGGCTGTCCGCGGATGAAGCTATTCGCAAGCAGCTGGTGCGCGCGCGCAAGAAGTTGCACGAGGTGGACGTGCCCGATGTTGTGCGCGAACGCTCGGCCACCCTGTGCATGGCCTTGGGTACCGACGGCCTGCGCGGCGACCTGACGCTGGTGCGCGCCGCGCGCGCGCTGGCGGCCCTGGACGGCGCGCGCAAGGTCACGGTCGATCACTTGCGGCGTATCGCCGCACCGGCCCTGCGCCATCGCCTGCGCCGCAATCCGCTGGATGATTCCGGATCGACCGTACGGGTAGACCGCGCGGTGGCCGAACATCTGGCCGCCTGAGGCCCTGCGCCACGCGCCGGTCGATTTCCAAGGCACCGGCTTTCACGCATGTCCTCGCACGCCCTGGCGAACGCCCCGCAAGCCACCCCCCCCGGTGACGAAGACCGGCGCGGGCAAGCCCTGGCCGACGCCCTGGCTGCCGCCACCTTGTTCGCCATCGACCCCGCAGGCCTGGGCGGCGTGGTGCTGCGCGCGCCGCATGGCGCGGACCGCGATGCATGGTTGGCCTTCGTGGGTGCTCTTTTGCCGCAGGGCACGCCGCAGCGACGCCTGCCCCTGGGTGTGGGCGATTCGGCCTTGCTTGGCGGGCTGGATTTTTCCGCAACGCTACAGGCCGGCCGACCGGTCATGCAGCGCGGCCTTCTGGCCCAGGCCGATGGCGGGGTGGTGACGCTGGCCATGGCCGAACGCCTGAACGCCGGGCTGGCCGCGCGCCTGGCCGCTGTGGCCGACACGGGCGAGGTGACGATCGAGCGTGATGGCTTGGGGCAGCGACTACCGGCACGCGTCGGTCTGATCGCGCTGGACGAAGGACTGGACGACGACGAGCAGGTGCCCGCTGCCTTGCGCGAGCGACTCGCCTTACGCGTGCAGGCCGAAGCCCTGCAGGGGCTGAACGCCTTGACTCTGGAGACGGCTTCAGTCGCCCCAGCGCGCGAGCGCCTGGCACAGGTGGTGGCTGATGAGGCCTATGCGCAGGCCCTGTGTGCCGCCGCGATGGCCCTGGGGGTGGATTCGATGCGTGCGCCGCTGCAGGCGCTACGGGTGGCGCGCGCTGCTGCGGCCCTGGACGGGCGTGTGGCGGTCAACGAGGACGACGCAGCGCTGGCCGCGCGGCTGGTACTGGCCCATCGCGCCACGCGTCTGCCCCAAGCGCAGTCGGACGACGAGCCGCAGGCCCCGCCTCCCCCTGAGCCACCGCGAGCCGACGACTCGCAAGACGACCGCGAGGACGACCGCGACGATGACTCCGCCACGGTGCAGGAACTGGCCGAGCGCGTGGTGGAGGCGGCGCAGTCCGCTATCCCACCGGGTCTCCTGGCGCTGATCGCGATGGGTGAGCGCGCGCGTGGCGGTGCGCCAGCGGGCGGACGCTCGGGCGCCCTGCAAAAGGGCCTGGTTCGCGGCCGTCCTGTCGGCGCACGCCGGGGCGAACCGCGTGGCGGTGCACGCTTGAACCTGCTGGAGACCCTGCGTGCCGCCGCGCCCTGGCAGGGCCCGCGTGCGCGTCAGGCCACTGGCGCCGCCGCGGCACGCCGCATCCATGTGCGGCGAGAGGACTTCCATGTCACGCGCTACAAGCAGAACACATCGACCACCGCGATCTTCGTGGTCGATGCCTCGGGCTCGTCGGCGCTGCATCGTCTGGCCGAGGCCAAGGGCGCGGTGGAATTGCTGCTGGCGGACTGCTATGTGCGGCGTGACCGCGTGGCGGTGATTGCGTTTCGCGGCCCCGGCGCGGACCTGCTGCTGCCGCCCACGCGCTCGCTCGCGCGCGCCAAGCGCAGCCTCGCGGGTTTGCCGGGCGGCGGAGGTACGCCCCTGGCCGCGGCGCTGGAGGCGGCCCGCAGCCTGGCCGAATCGGTGCGACGCAGCGGCGACACACCGGTGGTGGTGATGCTCACAGATGGACGCGCGAATATCGCGCGCGATGGCTCGCCTGGGCGCGAGCGTGCGACCCAGGAGGCCCTGGCCGCAGCGTCGGCGCTGCGTGCGTGTGGGGCGAGCACCTTGCTGCTGGACACCTCGCCGCAGCCGCAGGCGGGCGCGCGGGCCCTGGCCCAGTGCATGGGGGCGACCTACCTGCCGCTGCCGCATGCCGACGCGCGTGCGATGTCCACCGCAGTGCGCCTGGCGACCGGACGCACCTGATGCAGCGGCGCCTGGACTGGGACCGTGACGGCGCGGACTGGCCGCACCGCGCGCACAGCGCGTTCATCGACTGTGACGGCTTGCGCTGGCATGTGCAGCGATTCGCGTACACCGGCGCCCCGTCACCGGCGGCCCCTCGATGCCTGCTGATTCACGGCACCGGCTCGTCGACCCACAGCTGGAGCGATGTCGCGCCCCTGCTGCAGCCGCATTTCGAGGTGCTGGCCGTGGACCTGCCGGGGCATGCGTACACCAGCTTGCCGCTTGACGGCATCGGCTCACCGCAGTTGTCCCTGCCCGGAATGGCGCGCACGCTGGCACGCTTGCTGTCTGCGCTGGACTTCGCGCCGCAGCTGGTGGTGGGGCATTCGGCGGGCGCTGCGATCGGCGCGCGCATGGCGATCGAGGGTGCGATCGCGCCGCGACTGCTGGTGTCGCTCAATGGCGCTTTACTGTCGCTGGGGGGGCTGGCGGGGCGAATCTTCTCGCCGGCGGCGCGACTAATGGCGGCCCTGCCCGGCGTGCCGCGCTTGTTCGCTTGGAGCGCTTCGGATTCGTCCGTGCTGCAGAAGTTGCTCGATAGCACCGGCTCGACGCTCGATGCGCGCGGCCGCGCACTCTATGCCCGTCTGGCCGCCAACCCCGGTCACGCCGAGGGCGCGCTGGGGATGATGGCCGGCTGGGACCTGCCGGCCTTCGAGCGTGAGCTGCCGCGCCTGCGCACGCCTTTGCTGTTGGTGGTCGGCGGCCTCGACGCCACCGTGCCACCCGGCGATGCGGACCGCGTCATCGCACGGCTCGCGCCTGGCGCTCGTGTTGAAAAGAGGGTGCTGGAGGGACTGGGCCACCTGGCCCACGAGGAACAGCCGGCGCAGGTGGTGAGTCTCCTGTTGGCGGCTTGGCATTCCAGCTCGCTGACGCCCACTTGAGGCGATCCTCAGGGGGTGGACTGCGGCCGGGGCAATGGCCTGAACTGAAGTCCTGTGCAGCACGCGGACAAAGGCGTTCCGATAGGATCCGACGCCTCGACGGCGGGTCAGCGCTTGGTGCTGAGATTCCGCGCATCGTCTCTCCACAGGATCCCCATGAGCTTCAATGACATCGCACTCGTCACCGGTGCGCGTGGCGGCATCGGCCGCGCCCTCGTGGCACGACTTCGCGGACGTGGCCTGCGCGTGGCGGCGGTAGGGCGCGACCTGGCGGCCCTGGCCGAGGTGCCCGCCGAGGCGCACATCGCTGCCGACACCACGACCCCCGAGGGTGCCGCCGCCGCCTTCGAGGCTTGCCGCGCGCAGCTGGGCGCAACACCGTCCTGGCTGGCCCATGCGGTGGGAAGCACGCTGATCGCACCGCTGCATCGCACACGCGCGGAGGCGGCGCGTGAGGTGCTGCGCGTCAACCTGGAAAGCAGCCTCTGGACGTTGCAGGCCTGGATCACCGCGCTGGCCGGTGCGCCGGGCGCGGCGGTCTTCGCCAGTTCGGTGGTGGCCCGTATCGGCGTGGCCAATCACGAAGCCATCGCTGCAGCCAAGGGCGGCGTGGAGGCGCTGGTGCGCGGTGCCGCCGCCACGTACGCGGCGCAGGGCCTGCGTGTCAACGCAGTTGCGCCGGGTATGACCGAGACACCCATGACCCAGGGCATGCTCAAGCTGCCTGCCATGCGCGAAGGAGCGTCCAGGCAATACCCTTTGGGCGGCGTGCAGACAGCCGATGAAGTGGCCGCGGTGATGGACTGGCTCCTGTCACCCGATGCGGGTCGGCTCACGGGTCAGGTGCTGGCGGTCGATGGCGGCTTCACGACGGTGCGGCCGCTGGTGAAGTGACCCGGGCCGGGGCTTCACTGCTGCACACGGTCGATACGCAGCACCACGCCCTGCGCACCCAACCGGGCCGGCACCACCTCGCCGACGGGGTCGCCCTTTTCAGGCAGTGCCTGGCCCGTGCGCGAGACGCGCGCGGTCACCACCACCTCGCTGAACCCCGACAGCCGCATCTGCGGCGACATCGCGCTGCTGTCGTCGAGTGTGAAGTCGGCGGGTAGGTCGGCCACGCGCAGTCGCACGATGGCCAGCGGCATGCGCGGACCCTGCGCTGCGCGGGCGACGATGAAGACGGTGTCGTCCGGCCGCACCTGGGCACGCAGCGCCGGCGCGAGGCTCACGCGTCCGCGAATCGATGCGGCGGCGGCCCCCTCCAAGCGTGGTGCCGCAGACGGCAGACGGGGGGAGGTGCCGGCGTTGCCCCCCTGTGCGCCCGGCATGCCTTGCGCCTGTCGCGCCTCCTGCAGGCTCTGCGCCAGGCCACGCGCGAACTCGCTTTCCGGCGGCAGGTTCGCGATCGCGCGTTGCCAGTGGGCGACAGCCGCCGCCATGTCGCCGCGCTTGAACGCGACGCTGCCTGCCAGCGCCAGCGCCTTGGGCTGGTTGGGATCGATGCGCAAGGCGCGCTCGATCAGCTTCATCGGCTCGCCTTCGGGGTTCTGGCCTTGCAGCAGGCTCAGGACGTCTGCCCGGTCGGCCAGCAGGTGCGCGTCGTCGGGCTTGAGGGCCAGGGCGCGGGCAAAGGCGCGGTCCGCTTCCTGGAAACGCTGCATCGAGGCCAGCGTGCGTGCAGCCAGGGCCCACGCGGGTCCGTCCTCAGGCCGTGACTCGCCGCGCTGCGCGCGCGCCTCCAGGGCCTGCGTCATCTGTGACACCATCGCCTCGACCTGCGTGAGCGTTGGCTGGCCGGAGGCTGCGACGCGATCAGGCTGCGAGAGCGCGGTCGGCGTGCCCAGCGTCCCATAGAGCAGGATGGCCAGCAGGGGCAGGCCCAGGGCCAGGGCCCAAGCCAGGCCACGCGCCGGGCCGGTGCGCCACGGGGTGCGCATGTCGGCCTGTTCCTCCAGCAGGCGCCGGCCGATCTCGGCGCGCAGGGTGTCGGCGGCCGCTCGGTCCAGGCGGCCGCTGGCGTGGTCGCGGTCCAGGGCCTGGAGCTGTTCGCGCAGGAGGGCCACGGTACTGCCCGCTGCTGCGACCGTACCGCGCGGGTCCGCTGCCGGCGCACCGCGGTCGTCGCGCCATAAGTCCGGCAGCAGGCCCGCGAGGGTTGCGGTTGCAAGCAAAAGGGCCAGCAGCCAGAAAAGGGCGACCGCGCTCACCGGCTGCCGCCTTCATCCAGCAGGGCTTGCACCCGGCGCACTTCGTCGGGCGTGAGCCCCCCCTGCGCAAGACGGCGCTGGCGCGCACTGCGCACCAGCCAGGTGGCGGCGACCCCGAGCAGCAGGAAGGGGCCGACCCACAGGAGCAGCGTCGAGGCCTGCAGCGGCGGGCGATACAGCACGAAGGCGCCGTAGCGGGCCACCATGAACGTCATGATTTCGTCGCGCGTTTGGCCTTGCTGCAGCTGCAGTCGGATCTGGGCGCGCAGGTCGCGCGCCAGGTCGGCCTGCGAGGCGGCCAGCGTCTCGTTCTGGCAGACCACGCAACGCAGTTCCTCGGCGATCGCCATGACGCGCGCCTCCAGTGCCGGGTCGGCGGCGGTGGGTGCGGCCTCGCCCGCACGGGCCCGCGCGGGCGAGAGCGCCATCAGCACCGCCATGGCCAGGGCCATGATGGCGGCCAGTGCGGTGGCCCAGCGCAGGGTGCGTCGCAGGCGCCGCTCGCCGGGCCCGGTCAGCCAGCGAAGCAGATGGCGTTCGTTAGGCACGCAGCCTCCGTACCAGCGGGATGATCTGCTGCTGCAGCACGTCGGGCGTGAGCGCGCCTACATGCTTGAAGCGCACGCGGCCCGCCGCATCGATCACGAAGGTCTCGGGTGCGCCATACACCCCTAGGTCCATGCCCACGCGGCCGTCGCGGTCGCTGAAGGAGTGCTGGTAGGGGTCGCCGAAGTTCGCGAGCCAGCGCCGCGCGTCTTCGGGGGCGTCCTTGTAGTTCAGGCCATACACCGGCACGCCGCCCGTGCGCGCGAAGTCCACCAGCAGCGGGTGCTCGAGTCGGCAGGCGGTGCACCACGAAGCCCAGACATTGAGCACCCAGACCTGCCCGCGCAAGGCCTCGCTGCCCTGCACGGGTTCGCCGGCAGACAAGGTGCTCAGTCGAAAGGCCGGCACGGGCTTGTCGATCAGGGCCGAGGGCAGCTCGCGCGGGTCGCTGCGCAGACCGGCCGCGAGGAAGACCAGCAGCGCCGCGAAGAGTGCCAGGGGAATCAGCGCGCGTTTCATGGCGCGTGCTCCGGTGCGGCGGGGCGGGCGCGGCCCGGGCTGGAGGTGCCGCCGCCTGCCGCCGCGGGCGCCAGTCCGCCACGCGCGGGTGCGCGGTCATGCTGGCGGACCCGGTAGCGCCGATCCGCCACCGCCATCACGCCGCCTAACGCCATCAGCAGGCAGCCGCCCCAGATCCAGTTCACCAGGGGCTTGTGGTGGATGCGCACGCTGAAGGCTTCGGGGCCCACCGGCTCGCCCAAGGCCACGTACAGGTCGCGTGTGAAGCCGCGGTCGATCGCGACTTCCGTCATGGGCATGCGGCTCACGGTGTAGTGGCGCCGCTGCGGGTGCAGCAGGGCCACTGTTTCGCCATCGCGCGTGACGCGCAGCGTGGCGACCAGCGCGAGGTAGTTGGGTCCCTGGGCCTGACCCAGGTGTTCGAGCTGGAAGCGGTAGCCACCCACTTCGGCATGGTCACCCACGGTCATGCGCACATCGCGCTCCGACTGGAAACCACCCACCACGGTGGCGCCGGCCACGAAGGCCGCCACGCCCAGGTGCGCCAGCTGCATGCCCCACCAGCTGCCGCCCTGTGCCGATACCCGTGCCCACAGCCCTGGCCCGCGGTGCAGACGCAGGCGCTCGACGGCCTGGGCGACCGAGGTGGCCGCAATCCATGCGGCCAGCAGCAGGCCCAGGCCCACCATCGGCGTCCAGGTGCCCAGCACGAGGGGTGCGATCAGCGCGCTGGCCACGCTGGCCGCAGCGGCCCACCGCAGTCGGCGTGCGAGATCGGGCAGCGGTGAGGCGCGCCAGCGCGCCATCGGCCCGACGCCCATGAGAAATAGCGCGGGCGCCATGAGCGGCACGAAAACCGCGTTGAAGTACGGCGGCCCCACCGACAACTTGCCGCCGCCCAGCGCGTCGACCCCCAGTGGGTACAGGGTGCCCAGGAGCACGGCAGCGGTTGCGACGGCCAGCAGCAGGTTGTTCGCCAGCAGGAACGATTCCCGCGAGACAGGCTCGAAGCTGCCGCCCAGGCCCACGCGCGGCGCGCGCCAGGCGTAGAGGGCGAGCGAGCCACCCACCACCACCGCGAGGAAGGCCAGGATGAAGATGCCGCGAGCCGGGTCAGTGGCGAAGGCATGGACCGAGCTGAGCACACCCGAGCGCACGATGAAGGTGCCCAGGAGCGACAGCGAGAACGCGAGGATGGCCAGCAGCGCGGTCCAGACTTTCATCGCGCCGCGCTGCTCGGTGACCGAGAGCGAATGCATCAGCGCAGTGGCCAGCAGCCAGGGCATGAAGGAGGCGTTTTCCACCGGATCCCAGAACCACCAACCGCCCCAGCCCAATTCGTAGTACGCCCAGAAGCTGCCCAGGGCGATGCCTAGGGTGAGGAAGCACCAGGCGGCCGTGGTCCAGGGGCGTGACCAGCGCGCCCACGCGGTGTCCAGGCGGCCCGCCAGCAAGGCGGCGATGGCGAAGGCAAAGGGCACGGCCAAGCCGACATAGCCCATGTACAACAGGGGCGGGTGGATGATCATCCCCGGGTCCTGCAGCAGCGGGTTCAGGTCCTGGCCGTCGGCGGCGGCGGGCAACAGTCGCTCGAAGGGGTTGGACACCATCAGCGTGAACAACAGGAATCCGACGCTGACGAATCCCATGACTCCGATGACGCGCGCGCGCGTGGCCTCGTCCAGCGCCTTGGAGCCGCAGGCGACCGCAGCGGTCCAGGCGGCGAGGACCAGGGCCCACAGCAGGATCGATCCCTCGTGGTTGCCCCACACCGCAGTGATGCGATAGACCAGGGGCAGCGCGCTGTTGGAGTGCTTGGCGGCCAGGGCCACCGAGAAGTCGTTGTCGATGAAGGCCCAGGTGAGGGTGGCATAGGCCAGCGCCAGCAACAGCGCCTGCAGGTACGCCGCGCGCGGGGCCAGGCGCACCAGCGGTGCGCGCGCGGTGTGCGCACCCCACAGCGGCAGCGCGGCCTGCACCAGGGCCACGCCCAGGGCCAGCATCAGCGCGAAATGACCCAGCTCGGCGATCACGGGCGGCTGCCTCCCGCAGCGGCGGGGGCTGCCGCCGTCGGCCTGTGGCCAGGCCCGCTCGGTTGCGCCTGCGCCGCCTTCAGGGCGGCGGCGGCTTCGGGGGGCATGTAGTTCTCGTCATGCTTGGCCAGCACCTGCTCGGCGTGAAAGACGCCGTCGGCGCCCAGCTTGCCCTGGGCTACCACGCCCTTGCCCTCCTGGAACAGGTCGGGCAGCAAGCCGGTGTAGCGCACGGGCACGCGTTGTGCGCCGTCGGTGACGACGAAGTCCAGCTTCAGGTCCTGTGACCCGCGTTGCACGCTGCCCGCTTCCACCAGGCCGCCGATGCGAAAGCTGCGGCCCTGCGGCGCTTCCTTCGCCACCACCTGCGTGGGGCTGAAGAAGAAAACCAGATTGCTGTTGAAGGCATTGAGCACCAGCGCGCTCGCGCCCCCGACCAGGGACAGACCCACGGCCACGGCCAGCGCGCGGCGGGCGCGGGGGGTCATGTCGCCTCCTGGCGCGTGAGCACCGGCTGGCGCACCGGGGGCGCGGGGGTGTCGCTGGTGGCGAGCTCCTGCAGCAGGGCGCGACGTCGCGTGCGCAGGGACAGGACTTCTGCAATGACGACGGCGACGCACATGCCCATCGAGCCCCAGACGTAGAGGCCGTAGCCGCCCATTGCGAGCCAGGTTGCGAACCCGGTCAGGAGGTCGGGCGCGCTCATGCTGCAGCTCCTGAAACGGATGCACGCAGTGACCCCGAAGTCAGGCCCGCCGCCTCACGCGCCCATTGCGTGTGCCGCTCGCGCTCCAGCACCAGCAGGCGTACGCGCCACAGGCTCACCGCGATCGTGTACATCCAGAAGGCCAGCGCCATCACCAGCATGCCGGCCAGCATGACCGTGGCCATGGTGGGCGCCCGCGTGAGGCTGACCGAGGCACCCTGGTGCAGCGTGTTCCACCACTTCACCGAGAAATAGATCACCGGCACGTTCACCACGCCCACCAGGGCGAGCAGGGCGGCGGCGCGATCGGCGCGTCGCGGGTCCTCGATCGCGGCGTGCAGCGCGAGAAAGCCCATGTACAGAAAGAGCAGCAGCAGCTCGGAGGTCAGGCGCGCGTCCCACACCCACCAGGTGCCCCAGGTCGGGCGGCCCCACAGCGCGCCGGTCCACAGCGCCAGGAAGGTCATGAGCGCGCCGGTGGGCGCCAGCGCGCGAGCCATCATCGCGGCCAGTCGGGCGTTGAAGATCAGGCCCACCGCGGCCCAGCCCGCCATCACCAGGTAGATGAACATCGACATCCAGGCCGCAGGCACATGCACGAAGATGATCCGGTAGGCCTCACCCTGCTGCGCGTCGGTGGGCGCCAGGATGAAACCGATGTACAGGCCCAGTGCCGTCAGTGCCGCCGCCGCGATGGCGCAGACCCGCGCGAGGCGGCCGGCCAGGGGATGGAAGGTCTGCGGCGAGGCGTAGCGGAACCAGTTCATTCAGGCCTCCAGGGAAATGCGCAGCGCCTGCGCGCAGGCCATCGGGGCCACCGCCAGCGACAGCAGCAGGCCAGCGCCCAGCAGCGAGAGATGGGCGGCGACGCTCTGGCCGGCCTCGAAGGCCTGCACCGCGCCCGCGCCGAACACCAGCACCGGTACGCACAAGGGCAGCACCAGCAGCGCCAGCAGCATCGCGCCGCCGCGCAGGCCCACGGTGAGCGCGGCTGTGACCGCGCCGACCAGGCTGAGGATGGGTGTGCCCAGCAAAAGAGAGACCGTCAGCACGCCGGTCGCGCCCGCCGACAGGCCGTACTGCAGGGCGATCACCGGCGCGGCCAGGGTCACCAGCAGGCCCGAGCCCATCCAATGCGCCAGCACCTTGCCCCCGACCAACAGCGGCAGCGGGTGGGGTGAGAGCAGCAGCTGCTCGAGCGTGCCGTCGGCCAGGTCGTCATTGAACAGGCGCGCCAGCGACAGCATGCCGGCCAGCAGGGCGGCCACCCAGACCACGCCGCCGGCCATCAGGCGCAGGGTTTGCGGCTCGGGCCCGACGGCCAGCGGGAACAGGCTGCTGACCATGAGGAAGAACACCAGCGCGGCCAGCGTGTCGGTGCGGCGCCGCCAGGCGATGCGCAGGTCGCGCGCGGCCAGGGCCAACAGGCCCGCGAGCAGGCCAGGCGACGGGACACCCTCGTGGGGCACACCTGGCGCCTGCCGCAACGGCGCTGCCGCGGCCGGAGCGCCCGTGCGGGCGCCGGCGGAGACGGCTGGGGTGGACAGGACAGCGGCCATCACCGGTCCTCAGAGCCGCAGTTCCTGGTGGGCGCAGCGGTCCAGGGCCACCGCCTGGTGACTGGTCAGCACCGCCATGCCACCCTGTTCAATGTGAGCGCGCACTTGTGCGCCAAGCCAATCGCAGGAGGGTGTGTCCAGCGCGCTGAAGGGCTCATCCAGGATCCAGAGGGGGCGGCGGCGGGCCAGGGGCAGGCGCGCCAGGGCGCAGCGGCGGCGCTGGCCCTGGGACAGGCGGCGCAGGGGCTGATGGGCTTGCGCGCGCAGGCCGGCCGCGTCCAGTGCCTGCAGGGCCTCACCCGCCGGGACCGGCTCGCCGGCCAGGGTGCAGGCGGCCATCAGGTTTTCCAGGGCGGTCAGGTCGTCCTTCACCGCCGGGGCGTGCCCGAGAAAAAGGCGCTCGCGCCCCAGCCGTTCGGCCTGCGTCACCAGAGGGTGTCCGCGCCAGAGCACCTGGCCGCTGGCCGGCGGCAGCAGCCCGGCCAGCACCCGCAACAGGCTGGTCTTGCCGGCCCCGTTGTCGCCAGACACCTTCAGCCACTGGCCGGCTTCGAGCCGCAAGGACACCCCGTCGAAGAGCAGCCGACCGCCACGGGCACAGCCGAGCTGCTGCAGCTCGAGCGTGGCAGCGGGGGCCCCGGAGGCGGGGGAAAACGCAGGGTGATCAGCCATGTGTCAATAAACAATGACACTTATAGCACGCGATGCAGGTTTACAGCAGGGGTCCAACCCGTGCCGGCGCCCCAGGCTTCAAGCGCCTGAACGGGTCATTTGACTTTCCCTGGTGTCATGTTAGATTGACACTATTCAATGTCGGATTGGACTGACACCTTGGTCTGTCCGACATGGGAGACACCTCCATGCTCGATCGAATTGAACAGGCCCTGGCGCAGCAGTTTGCGCACCTGGCCGGCCCGCACACCCCGCCGCGCCTGCTGGCAGCGATGCGCCATGCCGTATTTCCCGGGGGCGCCCGCATCCGGCCTCAGCTGTGCCTGGCGGTGGCGGCCGCCTGCGGGAACGACGACTCGGCCTTGGCCGAGGCGGCGGCGGTGGCCATCGAGCTGCTGCACTGCGCCTCTCTGGTGCATGACGACATGCCCTGCTTTGACGACGCCGACGCCCGCCGCGGCCAGCCCGCGGTGCACAAGGCCTTCGGCGAACCGCTGGCCCTGCTGGCCGGTGACGGCCTGATCGTGATGGCTTTCGAAGTGCTGGGCCGGGCCGGGGGTGCCCACCCCGAGCGCTTGGGCGCCTTGATCGGCGCGGTCGGCCGCGGGGTCGGTGCGCAGGAAGGCATCGTGGGCGGCCAGGCCTGGGAGTCCGAGCCCCGGGTGGAACTGGGTCGCTACCAGCGGGCCAAGACCGGTGCCTTGTTCGTGGCCTCCACCTGCGGCGGTGCGATCGCGGCCGGTGCGCCCGCCGCGCCCTGGCAGCGTCTGGGGGACTGCCTGGGCGAGGCCTATCAGGTGGCCGACGACATCCGCGACGTGATGGGCGACGCCGAGCAACTGGGTAAGCCCGTCGGACAGGACGCACAGCATGGACGGCCCAGTGCCGCGGCTGAGCTGGGGCTGGTGGGGGCCCTGCATCGTTTCCGCCAGCTGATGCAGCAGGCGGTCGACGCGGTGCCCGAATGCGCCAGCCGCAAAGCCATGCGCCACCTGGTGCTGCGCGAATCCGAACGCCTGGTGCCGCAGGTCGCCTGCGACCGCGTGATGCAGGGGCATGCGCCGCTGCCACAGGTGGTGGTGTCATGAGCGCCGTTCCGCTTCCCACCCCGCGCACGCCGCCCGAGCGGCCGGCCTGGCGCCGCGCGCTGGATGCGCGCATCGACCGCTGGATGGCGGACCCCAGTCTGTACCGCTGGGCCGTGTCCAACCCCTTCACCCGCTGGCTCACCCAGCGCCGCGCAGACCAGCTGTTCGAGGTGATGGCCGGCTTCGTCCACTCGCAGGTGCTGCTGGCCTGTGTGCGCCTGCGTCTGTTGGAAACGGTGTCTGCCGCGCCGCGCACGCTCGACGAACTGTCCGCCGCCTGCGGCGTGCCCGCCGTGTCGCTGGAGCGCCTGGTGCGGTCCGCCGTCGCCCTGCGCCTGCTGGCCGTTCGTGGTGGCGGCCGCTATGGCCTCGGTCCGCTGGGCCGACCCGTGGCGGCCGATGCGGGCCTGCGCAACATGATCGAGCACAACGCGGTGCTCTATGAAGACCTGCGCGACCCGTTGGCCCTGATGCATGGCGCCAGCGAGGCTGCGATGAACGCCTACTGGCCCTATGCGCAGTCGGTCGACCCGCAGACCCTGGGCAGCTGGGCACCGGACAAGGTGGCCCTGTACTCCGAACTCATGGCCAGCTCGCAGCGCTTCCTCATCGACGAGTTGCTGGCCGCATATGCCTTCAGCGACCACGCCTGCGTGATGGATGTGGGCGGCGGCAAGGGCGCCTGGATCACCGCGCTGGCCCGCTACGCGCCCGACCTGCAACTGAAGCTCTTCGACTTGCCCCCGGTGGCCGAGCTGGCCCGCGCCCACCTGGCACAGGGCGGCGTGGGGGAGCGTGTGCAGGTGCACGGCGGTAGCTTCACCGCCGACGCGCTGCCGCGTGGCGCCGACCTCATCACCCTGTTGCGCGTGGCCCACGACCACCCCGACCACGTGGTGCGGGCCCTGCTGGCCGCCATTCACGAGGCCCTGCCGGTAGGCGGCACCCTGCTGCTGGCCGAGCCGATGGCGGAGGCCGACGGCCAGCCGGCCACGGCCGATGCGTACTACCACTTCTATCTGTTGGCCATGGGGGCGGGGCGCCTGCGCACCCCCGAAGAGTTGATGCGCCTGATGGCGGAGGCTGGATTCACCCACCTGGAGCAGGTGCCCAACCCCATGCCCCTGCATGGACGCATCCTGCTGGGCCGCAAATCCGCGGGTTTACCCTAAAAAACGAGGCCGGCCATCGACCAAAGCGTCAATTTAAATTGACACAGATCAATGTCAGCCTAAAAATACACCGATGCAAGCCTCCGCCATTGTCTTCCAGGCCCCGCTCCAGCTGTCCGTGCGGACGCTGGAACTGCGCCCGCCTGAGCCGGACGACCTGGAAATCGAGGTCCTGTTCAGTGGCATCAGCACCGGCACCGAGCGCCTGCTCTGGGACGGCAGCATGCCGGCCTTCCCCGGCATGGGCTACCCGCTGGTGCCCGGCTACGAGACGGTGGGTGTGGTGAAGCGCGCGCCCCCCGACAGCCCTATTCGCGTGGGCGAAACCGTCTTCGTACCCGGTTCCTACAGTTTTGATGGCGTGCACAACCTCTTTGGCGGCGCCGGTTCCCTGCTGCGGGCCAAGGCCTCGCGGGTGGTGCGTGTGCAGCCCCACCTGGGCCACCGCGCGGTGCTGCTGGCTCTGGCGGCCACGGCCTATCACGCGGTCTCGCTGGGCGGCAAAGGCGATCCGGCCACGCCGCCCGACCTGATCATTGGCCACGGCGTCGTGGGTCGCCTGCTGGCGCGCCTCACAGTGGCGGCCGGCATGGCGCCCCCCACCGTGTGGGAGACCAACCCTGCGCGTCAAGGCGGCGGCGAAGGCTATGCCGTCATCCACCCCGAGGAAGACGCTCGCAAGGACTACCGCGCCATCTACGACGTGAGCGGCGACGCCGACATCCTGCACCGCGCGATTCCGCGCCTGCAACTGGGCGGCGAAGTGGTGCTCGCGGGTTTCTACAAGGAGAACCTCTCCTTCGCCTACGCGCCCGCCTTCATGCGCGAAGCCCGCATCCGCGTCGCAGCCGAATGGAAGCGGCCCGACCTGCTGGCGGTCACGCAATTGGTCGAACAGGACCGTCTGTCGCTGGACGGCCTGATCACCCACACCGAAGTTCCCGGCCGCGCGCACGAGGCCTACGAGGTCGCCTTTGGCGATTCCCATTGTTTGAAGATGTTCCTGAACTGCAGCCACTGACATGAGCGCACAACCCACCACCCAATCCGCGTCCGAGCCCGTTTCACAGCCTGTGAAATTCGTGAACGACCTGCGCCGCGAGGCTGCCCAGGATCCGGCGCCGCCGCACACCGGCGCGCCCACCAAGGAGACGCAGATCATCGCGATCTACGGCAAGGGCGGTATCGGCAAGAGCTTCACGCTCGCCAACCTGTCCTACATGATGGCGCAGCAAGGCAAGAAGGTGCTGCTGATTGGGTGCGACCCCAAGAGCGACACCACCAGCTTGCTGTTTGGTGGCAAGGCGTGTCCGACCATCATCGAGACCTCGTCCAAGAAGAAGCTGGCCGGCGAGAGCGTGTCCATCGGTGACGTGTGCTTCATCCGCGACGGCGTGTTTGCGATGGAGCTCGGGGGCCCCGAGGTCGGCCGCGGCTGCGGCGGGCGCGGGATCATCCACGGCTTCGAGACCCTGGAGAAACTGGGCTTCCACGACTGGGGCTTTGACTACGTGCTGCTGGACTTCCTGGGCGACGTGGTGTGCGGGGGCTTTGGCCTGCCGATCGCCCGCGACATGTGCCAGAAGGTGATCGTGGTCGGCTCCAACGACCTGCAGTCGCTGTATGTCGCCAACAACGTGTGCAGCGCGGTCGAATACTTCCGCAAGCTCGGCGGCAACGTCGGTGTGGCCGGCATGGTGATCAACAAGGACGACGGTACGGGCGAAGCCCAGGCCTTTGCCAAGAACGCCGGCATCCCGGTGCTGGCCGCGATTCCCGCCAACGAAGACATCCGCCGCAAGAGCGCTTCCTACGAAATCATCGGCCGCCCCGGCACCGAGTGGGCTTCGCTGTTCGAGGAACTGGCCACCAACGTGGCCGAGGCGCCGCCCAAGCGCCCCAAGCCGCAGACGCAAGACGAACTGCTGTCGCTTTTCAGCTCCGACACCGTGGGCCGCGACGTGGTGCTGCAGCCGGCCACCCTGGCCGACATGACCGGCAAGGAACACGTGGTCAAGCCCACGCTGGAAGTGATCTACGACGCTGCCGCCTGAGCGCCGTCACACCACGAACTGCCTCCACCATGGAACGCATCATCCCCATCCAGCCGGCCGCCGCCGAGCCTTCCGCCGCGGCGATCACGCCTTCGGCCGACGGCCTGGGCTGCGCCTCGGGCAAGGACGCCATGCAGCAGGCGGCCCTCGCCGCCGGCAAGGGCGATGTGCTGGCGCAATACGCGGCGGACTATCCGCTGCACCCGGACACCGGCCCGCACGACCAGCCGCAAAGCATGTGCCCGGCCTTCGGCTCGCTGCGCGTGGGACTGCGCATGCGCCGCACCGCCACCATCCTCTCGGGATCGGCCTGCTGCGTCTATGGCCTGACCTTCACCTCGCATTTCTACGGCGCGCGCCGCAGCGTGGGCTATGTGCCGTTCAACAGCGAATCGCTGGTGACCGGCAAGCTGTTCGAGGACATCCGCGACTCGGTCCATGACCAGGCGGACCCGGCCCAGTACGACGCCATCGTCATCATCAACCTGTGCGTGCCCACGGCCAGCGGCGTGCCGCTGCAGCTGCTGCCCAAGGAAATCAACGGCGTGCGCATCATCGGCATCGACGTGCCGGGCTTTGGCGTGCCCACGCATGCCGAGGCGAAGGACGTGCTGGCCGGCGCCATGCTGCGCTATGCGCGCGAAGAGGCCCAGGCCGGGCCGGTGGCGGCCCCGCGCCAGGCGCGCCCCTCCGCGCCCACCATCACCCTGCTTGGCGAGATGTTCCCCGCCGACCCCGCAGGCATCGCGCAGATGATCGCGCCCATGGGCCTCGCGGTTGGCACGGTGGTGCCCACGCGCGAGTGGCGCGAGTTGTACGCCGCGCTCGATTGCGATGCAGTCGCCGCCATCCACCCGTTCTACACCGCCAGCATCCGCGAGTTTCAAGCGGCTGGCCGTACTGTGGTCGGCTCCGCGCCCGTGGGCGTGGACGGCACGCACGACTGGCTCGGTGCGATCGGTGCAGCGACGGGCGTCCCGGCCGAGAAGATCGATGCCGCGCGCAATGCGACGCTGGCCGCCATCCGCGGTGTGCTGTCACAACAGAAGATCAACGGCCGCATCACGCTCAGTGGCTACGAGGGCTCCGAGCTGCTGGTGGGACGCCTGCTGGTCGAATGCGGCGCCGACCTGCGCTACGTCGGCTCGGCCTGTCCCGCCACCCCCTGGAACGAACACGACGCGCAGTGGCTGCGCGCCAAGGGCGTGCACGTGCAGATGCGCGCGTCGCTGGAGCAAGACCTGGCCGCCGTGCGCGAATGGCAACCCAATCTCGCGATCGGCACCACGCCGGTGGTGCAAGCGGCCAAGCAGGCCTGCATTCCGTCGCTGTACTTCACCAACCTGATTTCCGCCCGTCCCCTCATGGGCGTGGCCGGCGCCGGCTCCCTGATCCAGGTGGTCAACGGTGCCATCGCCAACCAGGCGCGCTTTGACACCATGAAGGAATTCTTCGGCGGTGTCGGCCAGGGCGACGACGCCGGCGTGTGGAACGAGGTGCCCCGCTACTTCCCCGCCTTCCGCGCCGACGTCAAGCGCATGAACGAAAAAGCGAAGAAAAAGCGCAAGGCCGAGGAGATGGGCGG
>JACCDL011047137.1_pt1 | contig 20370 bp, 19 predicted proteins | sample 7441931 | NCBI WGS metagenome assembly JACCDL01 (sample SAMN15323437, study PRJNA562643) | freshwater metagenome | isolation source: river surface water | place: USA:Blue River Watershed | collected 2017-08-16 | reverse complement strand
GAGACAGAGACAGAGACAGAGACAGAGACAGAGACAGAGACAGAGACAGAGACAGAGACAGAGACAGAGACAGAGACAGAGACAGAGACAGAGACAGAGATCGCGGCATGATATAGAAAGACATCGAACCATGGCTATCAAGTTAGGGGCATCATACAGGAGATGGTATGACTTCGAGCTCCCATTCACTCGCCTCCTTCATGAGGCTGCCCCATATGTAGATCTCAAGTACAGCGAGCTCCCCATCATCAGACCGACGGCTCATCTGGGGCAGAGGAAGCTCTTCTACTCCGAGCTCGAGCTCTATACCAAGGTATATGAGATAGAGGGGCCAGCGATGATGGATATGCTCGTGGTATATGTGGGAGCAGCTCCCGGCACCCACACCAACTTACTCATAGAGATGTTCCCTTCTCTCTCGTTCCTGCTCTATGATCCCAACCCCTTCAAGATCAAGCCCTCGGATCGGGTGAAGATCATGACAGGAGATAGCGGGATGTTCCGCCTCTCGAATGTGCCCGAGGTGCTGGAGCACGCGGCGGGTCGAGAAATCATCTTCATCTGTGATATGCGCCTCAATACCAAGGAGGAGAACGTGTGGAAGGAGATGACCGAGCAACAAACATGGGGTATCCTTCTCAATGCCAAGTACATGCTGCTGAAGTATAGGCCACCGTATGTGACAGATGAGACAATGACCGAGGACTATACCAAGCCAGATATCCCCATAAGGAACCGCATCAGCGTGGACTCATCGAGCAGATGCGATTACCCCTTCCTCTACCTCGATGGAGACATCTTCACCCAGATCTATCCCCCCAAGACCTCATCTGAGGCCCGCCTCTTCGTGGTGAGACCAGAGGATGGCAAGTATCGCATGAAGTTCAGGAGCTTCTATGAGTATGAGAACGTGTGCTACTTCTTCAATGCTGTCTATAGGGGAGCGAGGTTCAGATACAAGGGCAGTGATGATGTCCCCAATCATATCCTCGGATACGATGATGGCTATGAGTCAGTGGGGGAGTACTATCTAGTTGATCAGTTCCTCCATACCCTGCTGGGGAGGGAGCCCTCTCATGAGGAGGTGGTGAAGACTCTGTGCAAACTGAACATCCGCCTCATCGAAACGAGCAACGGAGACAACCCCATCTTCGAGATCTTCGACACATACAGCAAGGGATATATCAAGGATACCAAGGGAATGAAGCTCAGCACTCGATTATATGTGTGGAATAACATGCTCCCCTTCATCCGGTCTCATATCGCTCTCATACCCATGATACAGTCCCAGATAGAGAGGGTATCAAGCAGCTCTATCTTGACAGCCTCTATGAAGCAGAACCAGCTGAGAGCATATACCGTATCCAAGTATCGCCTCATCAAGATAGAGGAAGATGGGAGCGTGAAGTTGAACATGTCGATCGTCAAGAACATCTCTGATACACTCCGCAGGCCCGTTGCATAGATGATAGCAGATCTCACACGATATAGGGCTGTGTCTCCATGTATGGGATGGTTATCTCATTGCTATGGTTTGCTGTGTCATTGATCATGGGTATGGTGTAGTGGATCAGAGCTAAGCAAGCCCCTCTCGTTCTGAGAAAGCAGGTATCATACGGCATCCTTTCGCATGTGATGGGGCTTCCCTCCTTTGCTCCGATGGAGATGAAGCTTCTCATCTCTCCCAGACTGATGGAGTTGAGCTTGGGATAGGGGACGTTATCCCTGTATTGATACATCGTCTCTGGCTTCATGGCGATGTATCCCACCCTGATGATCCTGGAGCAGCTGTTCCTTCCCATACTGTCGATGAGCACAGAAGCGAGGTTATCAAAGGTGATATGGAAGGACTCGAAGCCCTCCACGTTGATCCAGACTCCCAGCCAGTCGATGGTGGCATATACCCTTCTGCCCTTCATGGTATGAGCAAAGAGGCGCCCTCTCAGAGAGGACACAGGCATATTGCGTATCACCGCATCCATCTCTTCTGTCGTGTTGATCTCATATATAGGGGAGAGGCAGCCTCCTTCAAGTATTTTGTGGATGAGCACAAAACAATGAGCTGGGCGTCATGGCCGCAGCTGGAACCTCAGGACCTCATTGAGAGGCATATGGCCATGATGCCACCTCTTCTGCCATGGAGGGGAAGTAGAACTGAGCGAGTGTTAGCATGTGCCCACGGGTCTCTGATGAGAGAGGAACCATCATCGGGGCAATCATCTTCATGCATTGAGGGCTGCGCCTGCGTATGGCCAGCATCATCAGCCCCTCGATCTGCTCGAGATCGAGAGCAATATAGCCCATGGCGTTCTGCATCATGCATGGCATATCCATGATGACGGCGGCATCCATGGCAGCGGTCTCCACATGCTTCGCTCCACGCTGGACTATGCTCATGGCTGTCATATCACCGGATATGGCTGCTCCCGCTATCAATGCCTCGCTGTGTTGATTGGCCATATCTCGGATGAGAGAGGCATTGCCGGCCATGCCAACGATGAAGGCTCGAACATCGGGGATCCTCGCGGGGCCCAGGCTATCTACCGGAGCAGAGGGGATGAGGCGAGATATCTCTACAGCCAGAAGGGTGGCCCTCCAGAGAGAGCCCGACCGCTTGGCCATCAGCAATCGTTCCATGACATCCATATAGGAATCGATGACGATGATCCGCTTTATATGGGCATGCAACAGGGCATAGAAGGATGACATGATGAGCTCGAGGGATGGTCTCTGAGCGATGAGGTGTTCGATGACCTCTCTGCTGCCATCACATACGAAATGAGGCAGGAGTTGAGCCTGTCTCTCATGTTGGGGGATGAGGAAGTTGATGGCATGGGCACTGCGTCTCAGTACTTCCCTCCCTATATAGCGATCCTCGACCAGTGAGGCCGATCGTGGGGATGAGATGAGGAGGTGGCTCCTGTCCATCCCATCGAGGAACGATACCACATGGTCCGTCACCTCTTGGGGCAGGCTGAATAGCTTCGATACTATGGCTTGATGCATTAGTACTTGAGGCCGAGAGCTATGATACTTGGGGATGACCTTCTTCAAAAAAAATATCTCATCCCGGGCAGAGGGGATGGGTGTTGATTTGATATATTGCCTATATATAGCATATCTCAGCATCTCAGCATCATGGCTTCGTTCGATCTCTTCATCTCATATCTATCCCCTTCTATGCCTCATCATGCATGGAAGGAGCTCTCATCCAACCCTCATCTCTCTGTGGCTCTGATCAGGAGGTATTGGAGACCTCCCATGGCTCCCATGGATCGGTATATTGATTGGTATCGCATATCAGCCAATCCCTCCATCTCATGGGAGGATATGATGAGCAACCCCGATCTTCCATGGGATTGGAGAGGGATATCGAGCAATCCCTCCATCTCAGCCTCTCATGTGAGGAGGCATCCCCATATGGGATGGGATATCGTTGGGCTCGCATCCAATCCCTCCATGGATTGGAATCTCATCTACAGAGAGAGATGGCCGAGAGGCCTCTCTCCCCATAGCAGAGAGGGGAAGGCTATCTTCCGGGCTCTCTCATCCAATCCCTTCATCTCTCCCTTCCTTATCGAGAGCTATCCCGATCTCCCATGGGATAAGCGAGCTCTCTCATCCAATCCCAACCTGTCATGGGCTATGATAGACCGCTCCCCCTATGCTGGATGGGACTATGTTGAGCTGTCTCGCCATCCCTCCATACCCTGGTATATGATAGCGGGCTCTCTCCATAGAGATTGGGTATGGTTGGAGGTATCGAGCCGCGCTGATATCAACCTCTCCATCGTTCTAGCTCATCCCCGGCTTCCATGGGATTGGAGAGGGCTGTCTCGATGCCCGGGTATATCCATGATGGATGTGATATCTCATCCCCGGCTTCCATGGGATTGGAAGTATATCTCGGCCAATCCCAACCTCGATATCTCCTTCATCCTGTCCATGCCCTCCAGGGGATGGGATTGGCAGAGGATATCATCCAATCCCTCCATCTCATGGCTGGATGTGATGAGTAACCCCCATCTTCCATGGGTACCGTGGTGCCTGGCGGGCAATCCCTTCTCTCTGCATGTGAAGAGGGAGAGAGCCGCCTCTATCATCAGGGACTGGTGGCTGAGGGTATCTCGATATGATCTGAGCTATAGAAGGGCTCGAGCCAACTTCGACAGAGGGATGGAGGCCATGTTTGATCCCAGACACATGGGGGTGGGGCGCATCCCAGCCTTCGGTCAAGATTTGAAGTAGCGAGTCACCATATATAGCAGCCATCGTTACCATCGTTACCGTACCAATGGATCTCCATGAGCTCATATCTCTGCCTGATGACATCCTGAGTTTGATCCTCTCATATGTGAGGCTGAGTGAGGAGACAGCTCTCATGCTCATGCATATGAGATCCCCTCTGTGTGAGGCATCGATGAGGAGCCTCTCCATTAGCATACGCTACCTGATACAGCAAGAAGCCCTCATCCAGAGGAGATGCCCCATGATGGACTTCATGAGAGGAGATGAGGTGTTTCTTAGAGTAAGAGGCTCAGCGGAGGGTTCCATAGCCAGCATTAGCTTGATCATGGAGTTCATCGATCAGTTGATGAGGAGATGTGTTCCCAGGGAGTGTATCAAGCTCTATATGGATGATGGAGATACCATAGCCATAGATGAGATGGATATCAGCCTGGATGAGAACACTCTCAGCTCGGGCATCCACCCACTGGAAAGAAGAGGTCCCCGCCATATCTTCTCCATCCATGAGAACTCCCCGGATGGGGGCCTCTCTCTCCTGTTGGGTATGATGAACTATCGAGCTGAGACAGCTACCATCGTCATCTACTTCTCATGCAGTGGCGCCATACTATTGCCCGCCACATGCCAACCCACTGCCCGTACCCACTGTATCCAGAGGCTTGAGATAGAGCAGGAGGGAGCAGGAGATCTGGCTCTCGCTCTCACTGTCCATGTCCCAGTTGGTATAAGGGCTGTACGTACCAAGGTCTCGAAGCAATCAAACATTCATCTCATCTTCGACACCGACATCGAGTGGAACCGTACATTCGAGAGATACTCCCTGAAGAGGGGCAAGAAGCTGAGTATCAATGGGAGCAAGACCATCTACCTGAGGCATGATGCCATCTAATACAAGATCAGCTCATCTCCTCCTCTTTTGTATTGGCGAGGCTGTCCTCGTGAGGTGGGAGCAGAGGCAGAGGCAGGAGCAAGAGCAGGCTGTGGGGCACGGCTCACTCCCTGCCTGAGGCTTATGTTATTGAACGAGAGATCAAGCAGCGGTACATATTTCCCATCCATATCGCGAGAGTATTCCTGCTCGGCACCCTGGAAGCTCGTGAGCCTGTCCCATGAGACTCTGCCCTTGTCATCTGCCTCTAGCTCAAGGGAGATGGAGCTACCCATGGCTTTGTTATACAGAGCAACCGCTACTGCATACTCTCCCATTCCCATGGGCCTCACAAGCGCACCCCCAGCAGTGGATCTCATCACATTCATCACATCCAGAAGAGCGTTCGCTACGGGAGGAGCAGTGAAGATCCCCGATCTCTGTTCTATCCTCTGCTTGGTGTATCGGTGTATGAGTGATGGATCCACCGCCTTACTTCCAATACTATCCGCATACCCAACCACATTGCCCAGGAGATTTTCATCCCATATCCTCCCCTCGGTCAGCCCGGCAAGAACGAGGTCCCAGAAGTAGAAGTTACCTATCTCATCTATCAGCTCGTCATCCTTCCCTATCTGTCGCGCCTGAATGTGACTCACAGCACGGCTCACCAATCCCGCATATTGGAAGGAACCCCTACTACCCAACGGGTCCGTTGCCCTGAAGGGGGGAGGTATCCTGTGGCTCGTAATCAGATCCCACACGACCTTATCCACTGTTTTGTCCGGTGGGAGAACGTGCGGTGAGCTCAATTCCTTGTATACACTCACATTGAAGTAGAGCCTGCCGCTCGTGATACGCTTTTTCTTGTTTTTATCGTTCTGATTCCTCCCATCTGCATTCTCATGTGAGAGGATGAATAGGGCATCTGGAGCCATCCTTATCCATTTGTCTCTGAGCATTATCTCATTGAAGTTGAGATATATTGTTCTCTCATCCCTTTGAGGAGTTATGACCCCCCTCATTACCAGCTCATCCCTGTTGTGTCCAAATGGATAGACATACTGAAGTTTATATATATTGGTAAATTTGCGTTGCAGCATGTCCTTCGTCATGTGATAGTCCCTGTTCGCCCTCCATCTATCGAAGACATTCCTAATGCTGGCGAGACTCCTCAGCAGGAGAGGAAAGCTCACACTACTACTTGGCGCGCATTGGAAGAAGGAGTTCTTGGTCGACCCGCTGTTATATCTCTCTTCCAGGGTGCTATTTACTATAGACAACAGGAGGTCCTCGATGCTCTCGTAGTTCTCCTGCAAGTTTAGTACGGTGAACGCATCACGAACAATGACACAGAAACGAAGATAATCATATCTGTTTGTAAAGCCGAGGAGAAGCCCACTCAACCTCTCACAGAGTTCGAGGATACTGCCACCGTGTCCATCATCAGTGAGAGATTGAGGCCTCATCTCCACGTTGAAGTGGTTATATCTACCATCCATGAGGGTAAGGTTATACATACCAACGGCATAGCCGTTGGCTCCCTTTCTCACGAGAATCCTCATCTCTGAGCTTCTCACCCTCGCAAAGCACTGAAGATAGACCTCCCCAGCCAGGTATGGAACCAGCCTTTCCTTCATATCATCTCCTGGATATGGAGGTCTATCTTCTCTGTGGTCAGCTACTCCGGATGATATCAACTCAGTGGCTGCTTCTTCATATCGTAAGAAAACCTTCTCCATCGTTACAAACTTATCCATCGTTTGCTGGTCTCCTTCCTTCTGGGCTATCAAATAGGGGAGGCGGAACTTCATGTACATGTAATCAGCTCCCATCTTCACACCCCACTTCTGCTGGTTTAGCATATCCTCGGCTATCTCATCCTCATATGGAACCCTCCTCATATCATTGATATAGACGAGGGTATCGCATCCGATCGTTCCCATATATCTCCTCACTTCAGCACATGCATCATCATTGAAGTATCCTTTAGGCTCTCCCGACACTATCCTCAATTTTTTGTCCAACAGGCCAGCATGCTCATGGGCAAACCTGCTAAAGCCACGGGGATCCCATAGCAGCCACTTGAACTCGGGGAACATCTTCCATATGGCCTCAAAATGATCACATGGAGCGGCACCAACATACAGAACAAGCACATGATCCAACGGTCTCTCCTGCGTCCTGAGTTCATGAGTCACGATGGTTAGCAGCTCAATTTCGCCGGCCAACAGCTTGAGCTGCCCCCAATGACAGGTGAGCTCTTTTATCTGTGTCGTATCGCCATATGCTTTCCATCCACTCACTTCCCCCACGGTGATGGGTATATTGGCATTGCCCCCACTTATCCTGCTATCTCCTCCCCCCATCTCATATATAGGAGAGGCATAAAAAAATTGATATATATAGACGATGCCCACATCATTTGCTGCATATGCTATCGCTGTCATCATAGCCCTTGCCTCCTATCTCCACATGAGAGATAACCCATGCAAGGACTGCTCATCCATAGTATGTGTTGAGCCCAGACCATGTAACGAGCTGCCATGTGCTCCATGTGGTGAGCTGGAGGCTGGGTGCTCGTTCTGTGATGCCCGCATCTTCAAAGACAGAGCAACCAACTTGGCCAACCCTCGAACCGGGCCAGAGTATATCATAGCTGTTCCATCCGTGGCCTGGGGGGAGCCAGGAGATCGAAGACAGTGGAGCGCCAAGATAGCAGAGACCCTCAAGGCCAAGCATCCATACTTCTCGACCTATCGCATCACCACATCGGGCACCACAGACTATATATACCTCAGCTAGATGGAGCCTCCCATATATAGATCGAGCATGAGGTTCATCGGTGAGATCATCGCCATATCTGTTGCATGCATATATGCCTACTACGTCTTCAAGCTGAAGAAGTGCGAGATGTGTAAGGAATGCCCCACGGCCATATGCAGGACATGCCCAGCATGCGGAGAGAACAGCTCCCGCCCATGCTATTGCAGTGAGAATACCCAGCTCGCTGATATGCTGGAGAGGATGTATATCGATCCCAAATATCCCACCAACCCCACCAACCCTGCCTTCTCATCCTATGGAGAACTCGACATCACGATGAGCACGACGGATCTCACAGCGGCAGATACGGGAGATGGGAGACTGGAGATGCTCCTCATAGCAAAGGTCCTCTCCGATAACATCTTCGAGTTCAACGTGGTGGGAGTGGTGCCCTCTACCTATGGGATCAAGCTCAGATGGGGAAGCAATGACCCAGACCAATGGCAGAAGTCTACCCAGCCCTATGATCGGATCGGTCTCTCATATAAGACGGATCAGGCATAGATCGAGAGGAGCGATACCCCATAACAACCCCCCCAAGGATGAGGAGAACGAGCAGAAGGACAAGCCCATATATGCGAGCAGCTGGGGGATCAGCTGGCATGGATATGAAATTGCTGATGGTATCGGTGCCTCCGCTCATGCAATTCTGTGTGGCATCCACATCAGAGGAGTTGACGATATCGATCGAGTTCACGCATATATCCATGCGAGCTGGGCATACGGTGGCTCTCTGTCCGGCGGTCTTATAGCCCTTCGATTTGCATGTCCCATAACACTCCGTGAGAGAGAGAAGCCTATCAATTTGGTCATCCCCATATGGGACATACTTACATGAGCAGAACTCGGGATCGTTATACTTGTTGCAATAGTCCTTGGCTATATCATCGATACCTCCATGGGTTGTGACCACAGCTGATCGGCAGAAGGCATTGTTAGCGATATCATCGCTCGATCTGCAGATAGAGCGGATCAGCGATACGGCGGCATTCTTCTGGACATCGGTCCTCGCCGAGGGGTCCACATAGAACTCTGTGCATCTGGGATCTCTGAAGTTCTTCCGGCAGTATGAGCCCACCGCATCATAGACATCGGGGGAATTGCGGTTGCTGGTGACCCAATCCTTACATGACTGGACAGAGAATACATTATCCCCTCCCGAACACCACCCCTTCGATTTGCCATCGAAGTTAAGGGCTGTCCATGGCTGGGTCCATGGTAACTCTATCAATGCCATACCTCTGCGATGTCTCTGCGATCTCTATATGATGGCTCCATATCGATGAGGGGATACAAAATAAATTTTGTATATCTATCCCGAAGATATGGCATCCCCATATATAGACTGTATGAAGCCTCTCGTTCCCATCTTGTTGGTCCTCGTTGTGGTGATTAGTATTGGGCTATGGAAGTTCTTGACGCGGCCCAAATGGCTGCCTGTGTCCATTCCCAGCCCATGGTTGTTCTACAAGACACCAGTCATCGGAGCCGATCCCTTCAGCCCGCCAGATGGGAAGACCAGAGAGCTCGAGTTCAAGAAGGAGTTCACACTGAGCAAAGACACATCGGTATCGATAACCACAGCCGGCATAAGCAAGCTCGTTATCGATGGAACCGAGAAGGTCCTCCCCATCCCCACAGGTAAGACCTATCCAGAGGGAAGCATCAACCTGAAGAGTGGCAAGCATACAGTCACCGTACCCATGAAGGATGGGGATAACGGAGGCTTCGCTGTCATACTTCATACAGGAGATCCCATGAAGCCCTTCGTCCAGACAGATACCACATGGCAGTATAGGGTAGTATCAGTCAAGAAGTGAGGCATCAGTTGGAACATCCAACGAGCAGGGTATCGATGAGACAAAATAGATGAGAGATACCATGAGAGAGCGCTCATATCCTCATACCCTCTCCATACCCTTATTTTGTGCTGCCTCCATCAGAGAGGAGCTCCCTATATGGAGAGAGAGGAAGGGATACTTCTCCATGCAGCGGAGCCTCTTCCCCACGAGAGCTCCCACAGCCATGGGGCATATATCGGAGATGATGCCGGTCATCAGGCAGTGGAATGCTCGAGGATAGAGACACACGTTCTCTCCATCATAGAAGGCATTGGTGGGGGCTGAGTGATATCTGCCCACGCTCTCGATGCTCCCGTTGTATAGATCCATGTCCCTGATGCCCATGGCTCTGATCTTCAGGCGGAAGGACTTGGGGGTATGTATCACCTCAACTTGGGGATCAGCTCCGGGAGGATATAGGGGCCGTATCTCTCTGTCATACACTGCCATGAGCATCTCCTCGCTGGGAGCATCTCCTCTCATATATATGATATCATAGTCCTGGTGGTTGTGGGTGCCGAGGAGCAGAGAGAAGATGGTCGAGCCCGTTAGATTGAAGGAGAGCCATGGGAACGATGGGCCGAGGAGGCCGGAGCTCTCCCTGATGAGCCTGCCTCTGAAGTCTGAGGCTATCTTCATCGCGCTGTATGATTCCATGCCTCGGTATCCAACGAGAGGAGATCTCAGCCATGGGTTACCGAAGAGACCTCGCATCTCAAACCAGTGAAGGCTATCTAGTATGAGAGACAGAGACCCCACAACGATAGAGCTCTCGAAGGGGATGAGACCTCTCGCGATGAGCATATCTCGATGGTAGAGGAGCTTGATGGCCTTCGATAGCATGCTATCTCGATCATCTCTCATGTAGTGGAGGAACGGAGGCCTCAGGCAGAGATGAGCATAAGCTGAGCTCGATGATATATAGCGGCTCATCGCATAGAGCATCTCTCTGCTGGCTGTCTCTGCTGCCCCTGATATGGATGAGATGATCGCATCCATCATCTCATTGGGAACCTCATGGAGGAGGCCCTTCACGATAGCCTCTTGTAGATGGATGCTCTCGATGGGTTCAGATGCAGAGATGGGGATGATGCCTCTCTCATCTGGGTAATTCTCGATGTCTGAGTTGATGGCTGCCTCTATCTCTGCTCTCTCCTCTTCGGAGGCAGCCACGGGCACTGATGGAGGCCTTGTGGCTATCATCGTGAGGAGCATCTCATTATGAGAGGCCATGGAGAGCAGATATGAGATGAAGAGACCTTCCATGGGTATGAGATACTTATCCAGCAGGGAGAGATGAGAGATGGAGCTCATCATGCGCATGGAGAGGAGAGCCCTCAGCTCATCCTCCTCCGAGAACACGAGACATCGATACCTATGCAGGGGATCGATGATGAGAGCACTTCCCTCCATCACATCGGGCGGTCCATCCACATTGGACATGACATGAAGGGGCATTGATATCTCGCTCCCAAGCATGGTCTCTCTGAAGATGGGAGCCATCTCCCATAGGATCTCGTGATATGATGCTCCTATTGCTCTCCTCTCTGGTAAGATCAGGCCGATGATGGGCTGACCACTGCTTGGCATAGTTGATACTTGATACTTCTTATATGGATGAGCCCCCTTCTTCAAAACTTTCCATACCCATCATATATGCTAGCATCCAATGCCCCACGTCCTCCTTCTCGGAGCCACCGGAGGCCTCCTCCTCATAGGGCGCCTCATATCCAGGCTCATCCCCTCCGGGCACTCAGCAGATGAGACCCCTCGACCTAAGGGGAGGGGGTGCTTCCTCCTGGGTAGGAGGCCCTCTCGCTATAGCCTGAAGAGGAGGCGGCCTCATCGAGCGAAGGCGAGCATCCATCGACCGAAGGTCGATATTTGAAGCCTCGCACCCCTAGTATAAGAAGCAGCAAGTAGCAAGCATCATCATGCCAAGCCAACCCATCATCGGTCTATGCATATCTCAATGCCCTCCCATCCCCATCGGGGTATCATTCCATTCGGCCCTTCTATCCATGTCTCCCATCTTCAGAGAGATGAGGACGTTCGATGAGAGCATGGAGTTGCCCGTTCTATCCAATGTGGATGGGCCCGATGAGATATATGTGGGGGAGATGATATCCATCGAGCGAGGCATCCCCTATCAATGCCTTATCATGGAGGATGAGAAGGAGATCCGGATCATCATGAGCATGAGCTCTATCAGGGGGGCGGCTCATCTCGAGCTCATCGACAAGCTCTGCATCGAAGCTCATGAGCTGGTGATATCATATGTGGCCTCCTTCTATCTCCATAACGAGAAGGTCCTCCGCAGGGTGAGCATATCCCTTCTGGCTGATGTCCGCTCTCGGGCCGCGGCACTGGATCCGGACATCTACCAGATGATCAGAGACTACCCAGATGGGACCGTCCAACTGGATAAGGAGTTCCTGCTCGTTGAGGGAGATAAGGAGCTCGTGAAGGCTATCCTCAACGGAGAGCTGAAGAGGATGCCAGATGAATGCCTCGATCTCCTCAGAGACAGATATACCAGTGATATCTACCGCTATGTGGTATCGAGCTTCCATCACTCTCATCTCTGCCTGGAGAAGCCCTTCTTCGATGGGAGTACCTCCTCATACAGAGGCATGAGGATAGCCATGCCTCTCCTCTATCTCCGCGATGTTCTCATGACCATGAACCTCATCCCCTTCGAGGAGACGGTCATCATCAGGCAGGGGATGGAGGTTATGGCCGAGCTCGACCCGGATCCCCAGCATAGCTGGCCCAGGCTGCGGTGTCTCGACCATCCATATATCGAGGGATCTCGCAGCTTGTATCGACCATCCCTCTCTCGACCGTTTGAGGAGCTGCTATGCGAGGACAGCAACGGGCTATTCGACCGCTCATTCAATTGGGAGGGGCTAATCCTAACGGGCTCGACCATCTTCTCCCTGCTCCTCGCCACGTTCAACCACGATGACTACGATGTGGTAGTGCTTGGTAGCGGGACAAAAGAAGATCTGATGCTCATCCATATGGAGCGGTTCTCTCACCTGCTACCAAACACTGAGCTGATCCTCACAGAGAAGAGCTTCCGCCTGAGGTTGATGGGAGATGGCATGAAGTCGGTCGATCTCTACTTCGGGAACAAGCTGAGCATAAGCAGATATCACTCAGCTCCCACCAATGCCTTCTATGATGGAGAGAGCGTATGCCTCTATCCTCGGGCTCTCCACTGCCTGGCAACGGGAGTTATGAGTGATCTCGTTCCCCTGTCCAGGGATAGAGGCCTCGCTCTGAGAGTGAAGACCTATCAGAAGTATAGAGAAGTGGGCATGCGCATGCATATCTGGCATGATGAGCTGAGACCTCATACTTGGAGCCCCTACACATGGACCGCGACAAACAAGACCATCAGCAAGAGGATACGCTCATATCTGGGAGAGGCTCGATAGATGAGATGACCCATTATTTTTTGATATCCCGTCTCTGATGCCTCATCATGCACTGGCTGTGAAGACAGATGACCATGCTGCTCCATCCCATCGCTGAAGGCAGAAGAGAGGAGAGGCTCCATCTCTATCTTGTAGTAGAGTTCTCATCGAGCCCGTGGCTGAGGGATTGGCATGGTAGATGGCCTGGCTTGTTATGCTGCCATCCTCTGGCCATGATGCGGGACCCTCCAGCACGAGACCGCCAGCGTTGGCAGAGCCATCATGAGCTCCCGGATCTCTCACAGTGAGAAGGTTAGCATAGTCACCATCTACTTCTGCCTCGGTAGATGGGCCCAGTCTCCGCGGCTCTGTATAGAGAGGAGAGAAGGTGATGGTGCTGGTCCCGAGCACGGGGGGATCATCGCTCAGAGCAGAGATGGAATAGCCCCGCATGGCTGGACCAGCATAGAGATGGGAGCCGAGCTTCAACTCGTTGGTGGCCGTGTTCCCGCTGCTCATGTCAGCACAGCGAGCGAAGACAGCCACATCCCCATCAGAGGTTAGCAGGAAGTAGACACCAGCAATGGCAGAGGGGAGAGATCCAGCCAGAACAAGCACTCGGTGTTGGGCAAGCCGGGTTATCTCTGGATTGGAAGTGGCTCCCACTCCCAGGGCATGAATGGTCACCCCATTGATAATTACCAGATCAGTGCCCAATGTGACGGTGTCTCCATCGAAGGTCACTGTCCCATCGATACTGAAGCTCGATCCACTAGATCCGACAGGAACGAATGCCCCCTCGATGATGGCTGCCGCGGTGTTCTTAGCACTGGTCCCTTCCAGCAGAGAGTCTGCATAGCCCTTGGATATAGCATGAGTAGAGGATGTGGGGAGAGCAAGGCCTCCCAGCACCACATTGCCCAGATTGGAAGAGAGAACGACCGAAGGGATCGCTCCATCATTGGAGAGGGTTACCGTTGTATGGTTCGATGTATCGGCGGGATCATATCCTCTCAGAGAGAGGGAGGCAGAGGATCCAACCTTTCCTGCGTTGACCGAGGAGACCACGGCCGAGCGGACGGTGAGAGTACCCAAGCTATCTACTGCTTCCGGAGTTGGCATCTATATATGGGCGGCATCTTCTCCCATATAAATTTGAAAGCCGGCTCCAGAGAATACATAAACCATGGGCAGCAACCCCTTCCTTCCCGGCCGATCGGCCATCATCCTCGAGAGCTCTCTTGGATGGAATGCCCTCCTTCCCGACTACTCTCTCCTCGATCTGCGATGCCCCTCCATATCTGATGTTCTCATGTGCTTGAAGGAGAGGGGCTATCGAGAGTTCTCCTTCTATACCCCGCATATATATAGGCCAAACCCTATCATACATGTGGAGGATGTGTGGGCTATCAACACCCAAGGAAATGAGGCCAAGTCGATATCACTGAATGACTGCGTCCTCGTTGAGCTCCCAGAGGGAGGAGCTCGCACTTCTCTCGGCAAGATGGATACCATGCGGGCCATAACCCTCATGAAGCCATTCCTCCAGGAGGAGATGCCCCACATACAGCTGGAACTTGTGATAGAGAGCTCGTTTGATGCCTCGCTCTTCTCGATGTGCTCTCTCATCATCATAAGAGAGGTAGAGAAGGAGAGAGGCTCCATCGTTCTCCCCTCATCTACTCTGCTCGTGATATCATATGCTGACTCTCCCATCGATGTCATGGTCTGTGGCAGAGATATGGGATGCCTGAAGAAGGGAGAGCTTCTTGAGCTCAGGCCGTGCTGAGAGATGAAGCATGGGACATGAAGCATGAGAGATGAGATGCTTATTTTTTTGTTCCGTGATGACAAAATAAGAGAGTGTATCGCTTCATGCTTCTCCTCATTGAGGCTGGGCCTTCTCCACACGGACTAGGCCGTACTCGTCGTCGATCTCGATGGCTTCGAGGGATGGAGACGTGGTGACTACCCTGCGGTAGATGAGGCCATCGCCGACGGATATCTTCAGTGAGAGGATATGATCCCCACTCACATCATAGTCACATGCAGCTCGTCCGTCCATCTTAATCTCCCACGGCACCCTCGGAAGGCCTGGTATCCTGCGTATGAAGCCCAGTGAGCATGGCAGTCTCATTTGATATCCATCTACCTCGAATATGACGGCCGCATTGATGCCATGTACCTGCACTCCACGACAGTCGGCGATGTCGTAGTACTCCTTGTCATTCATCGGTGTCAGGGGCATCATGGAGTACTTCCTTGCCTGAGACTGCAGCTCCTCCCAACTCACATAGGTGAAGATGTATGCATCATGATTGACAGCAAATCCCATCATGGCCTTCTCCGGGCGGGGATATACCAATCTACCCGCTAATCGATCAGAGAGGCACATGCTCACATACTCTCCATTGGCTGTAACTTCGTTATCCATAGCTTCTCGCGTTCACTTACGGTCGACTCTGTAGAAAAACAAGCACTCAGAAGGTGTACTTATACCATATATGATTAAAAAATATAAGCCCCACATCTAGTAGATAGTGCCTCTCGGCTCAGTGAGGGCACCCGTCATCCTGCAGTAGAAGCCCACACTGTGTGGGAATCCCCCCAAATTTGTGATGATATCTAGGATATGAGGAGCAAACACATATCCGCCGATGTACTGCCCCCCGCTCTCTCCGGAGGGGAAGATGATCCTCTGCCCTCTCAGATAGCCCATCCCTTGGGCTATCAGCCTCTCCTCTGGGAGGAGCCCATCATCCGAGGGCTCGAAGGTATCGAGCATATATGCCCTCTCCCTGAATGGCCTCAGGGGTATCAGAAGGGGATGATCCCTCGCCGATATGGCCGAGAACTTGTATTCCTCCCCCTCCTCATCCTGCAGGAGGATATCAAACATGGAGAAGGTGATGCCCCTCGCCTCGAATGTCCTGAAGCCGTAGGTGATCTTCATCTCTGCTATAAAGAGGGTATGGGGCATTCAAATCTTCCCGCCGCCATCAGGGGATGCTCCCCTACTTTTGAATACAGAGACAGGCAATATATAGCCACAAGCACACATATGATAGGCCTTCGATCCATCCCCATGGAGAGCTTCGCCTGCATCCTCTCCTATGTTGAGTGGTCTCCAGAGCAGTTCGAGGCCATGAGAAGGGGTCGAGGAGACATATTCAACAGAGAGAGCTCAGCAGAGACGGGCTCTATATATGGGGAGCTGAGATATGGGAGCATCGAGATGGAGGTGAGGCTCCGATCTGTGCTCGATAGCAGGGGAGAGCAGATAAGCATCCACATGAGAAGCCGATCGAGGAAGCCCATCCTCGATATCTTCATGTGGATGAGGTCTCTTCTGCCCCGGTTCCAGGTCATCTTCAGCCTATCGGATCATGCAGCCAATGATGATCTCATCATCAATGCCTCGAGCGATGGATTTGATATGAGCTTGTCCTCGATCTCATCCCCTCTCGCTGTATGCCTGCCCAAACTACCGGGTATGGGCTTGCTCATGCCTAGCCCCATGGGATCATCCATCCTCGATGAGATGGAGCATGTCATGCTGGATGTGGTAGATCGAGCCCATCCCTTCGATCAGATAACTCTGTATGCAAGCATCGACACCGACATGTCCAAGCTCATGGCATATGAACTCTTCATATGGTCTCATGTGGCAGGAGATCTGAGAGTATCCATTCATCCATCTGTCCTCTCCATAACCCTCTTTGGAGGAGTCGCTGAAGCGAGGGTCCATATAGACCGTCTCAGAGATGGACATCCCATAGATAAGAGCACCATATGGAGGAGATCCAGGATAGAAGAAGGATATCGGCATATCGATCACGAGGCGAGAGATGGGCCCATCATCCTCGAGATAGATCAGACATGCCAAATACTGAGCGAGAACTTCATGTAGATGTCGATCATATTATTTTGTATCCATTATCTCATCTGCTCCATATATATGTGACCATGGCGGTGGCTCAGCAGAGTATGGATACATTGGGTGCGAATGGAACCCAAAACCTAAGCACTTACTCCCTGCCCCAGGGGTTCGCCGAGGCCATCATGTTTGCAAAGAGCAATACGAGAGATATACTTGTTACCATCATGTTTGAGAGCATAACCCATGATCAGGTATTCAGGGCAGCCGCTGTACTCACCGAACTACCTGGTGTTTATCTGAAGGGGGGGATGGTTCTGCAGATAGAACTGGCCAAGGAGATCGGACTCCTCAGGGAAACGGATTGCATGACTTACCTGAGGAGTGCTACGGCATTGGGAGATGTGGATGTTGGGGTTAATAGAGAACGACTGTTAATCCACGAGATGGTGGAGATGCTCAACAAGGTGAAGCTGATATTGATAAGTCAGTGTCCAAGAAACGAGGTAGTACATCTCTCAGCCCCGCAATATATCGATAAATACATATGCGAGATGTATGTGTGGTATCTACTGAAGAGATTCGATTCGGCCTATAAAGCACAGAATGATCAGGAATTACTCGTGGTGTGGGGCTTACTGGGCCGTATTGGTATCGATGTTGCCGGTATAACCAAGGAAAGGATGGTACAAGCAATTTCTCTCTGGAAAACAAAGATCGCCTATACGAACGCAAATTGCGCGCCCCAATCGATATTCAACCAAGCTAACGCACAGGAGGAACAGTTCGTGCCGGTGTTATCATCCATAACGGGCGTTGGTCAAAGTCTAGCACATAACCCGCCTGATATGGATCTGATCACACATAGCTATACTGATGTGAGAACCATGGGACAGCCCGGTCGCACAGGTAAGTTGTATAACAGTGTGGTTCAGGGACATATGACACAGCAGATAAAGGATGATCCAACAGCTCAAGCACCTCCACTAAGCGTTGTACAGGCAGTGACACAATACTCAAATGAAATCTGGAAGGAATATAACAATAGCAGCCTCAACTTGGGCCCAATCATACTGGACTACCAGATGTCCATTATAGAGAACATCGGATCCAGGGAACTTGCCAATGTCGCATTCAACCTGATCAGGTATGGTCCTCGGCTGAATTTTACATTTCATCTGAATGATCGAAGTGTTCAGCCAAATCTCGCACCCTTGCGCGAGAGCATGGAAATACAGCTTCCATACATCGACATTTCATGGTCATTCAATGATACAACCCACACAGCGGACCATGCGACGAAGACAGATACCTATAAGATCAATGGAGGTGTGGGTATTCCAGATGTCGTGAAATACGTCGAGCTGGGGGATTACATATCCGGGGATCTCGAACGGATGTTGTTCGCACAACATCCATGGATTGCTCCCAAGGTAGAGAAGCGCTTGTTTCGGTATATCCTGTTCTGTAACCTCTATATTATTCGTAATGGGTATGTGGATCATGCGATTCGAAGCACAACATGCATACAGAGTCTATGTGTTAAGCTAATTGGTATCAAAACTCATTATACTCCCCCTACTTATCATGACATCTGGACCAGTGTTGATGAGGCGAGAAATCCGAAGGTCCCATACGGAGAGTATCCAATATACAACTGGTCACACAAAATAGTGCGATCCATAGACTCGGCACTTGGCCGTATATATATGGTTGGTGCCCCCGCACCGGGAGAGCATGGGGCGTTCATGAAGTATATCGAGCATATAAGAAGCATGATTTCTAAGGTATATATGATCGTACTCAACTGCACGAAATTGAAGCTCATAGCAGGCTAGTCAACCCAATATGGTATCACATATGGCTTATCCTCGTGATCCGCCCCACTTAGGGGGGTCTCTTCTGATCCGTACGTCGGTGTTGGATCAATGAAGGTATGAGATATGCCAAATATGCTGGTCTTGCGAGGAGCCCCTCCCGATCTCTTTTTTGATGAGATAACGAGCAGGATTGCTGCCGACAGCAGGATCACAACAGCGAGGAGTATGAGAAGCCTCATTATATAGAGATACCAAAAAAAATAATAGCATATATCGCCCATCTACGGGCTCTCCTTGATAGAGAGCTTTTCTAGCTCATCTGTTCTCTTCTTGAGGTCTTGGAGCATCTCCTCTACTTGGAGGTTCCATGCTCTCTCTGGGGGGAGATGGCACCTGCACAGGATGAGATGGACTATGCCCATCCTTCTATTGACCGAGAACATGAGCAGAGAGTTGGAGAGACCGGCGAATCCCACCATCTTCCTGATGAGTTTGGGAACATCGGTTGGAGAGATGTATGATGACTCCGCGGCATGCAAGGGAAGCATAATATCAGCTGAGTCCCCATACAATCGATATGCTGCCTGTGGCGTGCATCCTCCCGATCTCTTCCTCTCCTCCTTGATGTTCTTGGCATGGGTGAGTATATCCCCATATGCATTGTGAGAGCTCACTCTCAGTGTGAAGATGTAGTGGTCCTTGCGATGGAAGGGAGATACCCTGCTCCCATCCAAGCCCATGGGGTATTCGAGCAAGCCAGCCATCCTCTCCCGGCATATGTCGCCCAATCTCTTATCTGTCACGTATATCTTGGTGCCTCGGAGCTCATTGGACCATGCTGGAGAGATGAGAGGATGCTCGATGGGCTGATCGAGGCCATCGAAAGCCTTATACATGCCATTGATACATCCCCCAATTCTCTCCCTGATGGGAGCCAAAGCTGGACATAGCAGCAGGGAATTAATGGAGGCGATCTCCTCATCTCTGATCTGTGGGTGTCTGAACATGGATGAGCTGGTTGCTGGGTATCATATACTGGGGGTATGCTTCTTTCAAATTTATGCTTCTCATGGGAGCTTCCCATGGAGCTCCTTGTGGGAGCTGCGATAGATGGCTGATATCCAAAAAATAAGCATCATGCCCCCTACCTAAGCAGAGAAGACATCTCCCATAGCTCTGGAGAACATCCTCTCGAAGCGCTCCTCTCCCCTCTCTCCATCCACTCGATAGACGATATACTTGTGAATGAAGCCGCGGATCTTCCTCGCCATCACTCTCTCGAAGATGAACCTCAACCACAGAGCCTCTATCCCCACAGGAACAACCAGACCAACGGGCTCTCTATTCCCAGCTTCGACCTCATCAACGGGCAGAGGGTTGCCCTCCCCATCAAGCCCATATCCCATGTCATGGAGCCGAGCTCTCTTGTCCGGGGGGAACGACGGCCATCTCATCATGGCAGAGACAG
>JACCDL010274575.1_pt1 | contig 20396 bp, 16 predicted proteins | sample 7441931 | NCBI WGS metagenome assembly JACCDL01 (sample SAMN15323437, study PRJNA562643) | freshwater metagenome | isolation source: river surface water | place: USA:Blue River Watershed | collected 2017-08-16 | reverse complement strand
CTGGTGGCGAGCAGCAGATGCTTGCAGTAGGTCGAGCATTAATGGGCTCACCTAAATTACTTTTATTGGATGAACCATCAATGGGTCTTGCACCAGTTTTGGTAGATATGATTTTTGAGACTATAGAGAAGATTAATAAGCAAGGAACGACAATATTGCTGGTTGAGCAAAACGCACTTGCTGCCTTAAATGTGGCAGACCGTGCGTATGTTCTTGAATCTGGTTCAATCAAGATGAGCGGTAAAGCTAAAGATTTGATTTCTAATGATGAGGTTACCAAGGCTTACTTAGGCGGTTAAGTTTTACCGTTCGGCAAGTATCAAGCAGGTAATACGAGCGCTACATGTTCGCTCACCTTTGTCATTGGTAATCTCAATTTCATAGCAACATAAGGTTTTTCCTAGAGTGATAGCTGTAGCAACACCAGTTACAACTCCACTTGTGGCTGATTTATGGTGAGTGGCATTTATATCCACACCAACAATTTTTCGGTTTGGGCCCGCATGTAATTGCGTTCCGATTGATCCCAATGATTCAGCTAAAACAACATTTGCGCCACCATGAAGCAGGCCAATTGGTTGTGTGTTTCCTTCAACTGGCATGGTTGCTACCAAGCGTTGTGGGGAGGCCTCAATAATTTCAATACCCATCTTTTTATCAAGTGCGCCGCTGCCACGTTCTTTAACTATCTCTAGGAAATCGCTCATGATCGGAAGTTTATCCCGACAAAGGTCGCTTAGAGCAATTAGGATCTCAATATGAGTAAAAATCAATCTGGCGATAAGAAATTATTGTTGATCGATGGCCACTCAATGGCATATCGCGCCTTCTATGCGTTACCGGTAGATAATTTCAAAAGCTCATCTGGCCAACCAACTAATGCAATCTATGGATTTGCCTCCATGATTATCAATCTAATAAAAGAGGAGAAACCAACTCATATTGCGGTTGCCTTTGATGTTTCTCGAAAGACCTTTAGAACAGAGAAATTTCCAGAGTACAAAGCGCAACGAGCTTCAACCCCCGATGAGTTCAGATCTCAGATGTCACACATAAATGAATTAATTACCGGCTTTGGAATAAAGTACTTTGCACTTGAAGGATATGAGGCCGATGACATTATCGCAACCTTAGCAAAAGCTGCAGAGAGAAAGGGTTTCGAAGTTTCGATCTGTACTGGAGATCGTGACTCATTCCAATTAGTAAATAATCAAACTACAGTTTTGTATCCTAAAAAAGGTGTTACTGAAATGTCTCGCATGACACCCGAAGCGGTCTTTGAAAAATATGGATTAACACCACAGCAGTACCCAGATTTTGCTGCTCTTCGTGGAGACCCAAGTGATAACTTGCCATCGCTGCCAGGTGTAGGCGAGAAAACTGCAACCAAGTGGATTGTTGATTATAAAAATCTCGAAAATTTATTGGATCATGCATCAGAGATTTCCGGCAAGGTAGGGGAGTCGCTCCGAGCCAACATTGATGCGGTTAAATTAAATCGAGTTTTGACTCATTTACTAGATGATGTTGAAATCCCCACAGAAATTGATGACCTTAAATGGGAGGGCTTTGACGCGCAGGCGGTAAATAAGTTATTTGATCTATTAGAAATTAAAGCGCTTAAAGAGCGAATTAAGGTGTTGCAACAAAATGGATCAAGTGAGCCAGTAATCTCTAAAAAAGAGTTGAATATTACAGAGTTGTCATCGATTGAGATCAGTAAGTTGATTAGCAAGAGCACAGAGCCAATTGCTTTGCACCTTGAATTCAATGATCAAAGACTGGAGAATTATGCAATTGCTTTTAGTAATCAAGATATTTATAAAGCAAGTGATAATCAGATTGGGGATTGGATCGCAGATCCCAAGGTAAAGAAGATCGTGCATGGCGCTAAGCAACCAATCAAAAATCTTGGACTTTTGGGATTAGCTTCAGATATTGAAATTCTGGCTTATTTAAATAATCCAGGTAGCCGCAATCTGGAGTTAAATGACTTAGCGCAACGGTTGATTGGTGCAACAGTTGAGCAGGATGGATTGTTTATAGATTTTAACCCTGAAGCTGCGGGGTGGATTTACCAATTAAATGAGATTCTTTTCGCTGAATTAGCCGATAAAAAAATGGTTGATTTGTATAAAGATCTGGAGCTGCCAACTTTAATTGCCCTAGCTAAGTTGGAAGAGATAGGTATTGGTGTTGATCGTAAGAATTTAGAGAAGTTGTCCAGTGATTTCGCAGCCATAGTGGCTGAGGAAACGAAGGGGGCTTATAAGTCGGCAGGACATGAATTTAATGTCGCATCCCCTAAGCAGTTGCAGGCGGTTTTATTTGATGAATTAAAGTTACCCAAAACCAAGAAGATTAAAACAGGTTTTACAACTGATGCCGAAAGTTTGCAGTGGTTATTAGCTAAAACTAAACATCCGATCCTTCAGCATTTAATGAGAATAAGGGAGACCAGTAAGTTACAAACCACAATTGATGGTCTACTGGCCGCTATTGGTAAGGATTATCGGATACACACAACTTTTCAACAAACAGTGGCTGCTACTGGCAGGCTTTCTTCAACTGACCCTAATTTACAAAACATTCCGGTAAGAATTGAAGAGGGTAAAAGAATACGAAATTGTTTTATTGCCCAGAAGCCATTTACTGAATTGTTAACTGCCGATTACAGCCAGATTGAGATGCGAATCATGGCGCATTTATCAAATGATCAAGGTTTGATTGCAGCATTTGAATCCGGTGAGGATCTGCACTCTTCAGTAGGTGCGCAGGTTTTTGGTGTTAAACCGAGCGAGGTAGATGCAGAGATGCGCAGAACCATTAAGGCAATGTCTTACGGATTGGCTTATGGTTTATCTGCTTTTGGTTTATCGCAGCAACTTGATATCGATCCAACCGAAGCAGGTGAGTTGATGAATAAGTATTTTGAACGTTTTGGCGGCATCCGAGATTATCTAAAATCTGTTGTGGTTGAAGCAAGAGCGAAGGGTTATACCGAAACCATTTTGGGTCGCCGACGTTATTTGCCAGATTTAAATAATGAAAATCGCATGCGCCGGGAGATTGCAGAGCGCGCTGCCTTAAATGCACCAATTCAGGGAAGTGCAGCTGACATAATTAAGATTGCGTTGCTAAAGGTTAATGATGAAATTGAGAAATCAGATCTAAAATCTCGAGCATTATTGCAAGTACATGATGAGTTAATTTTTGAGGTTATGCCAGGTGAGCGAGATAAGTTAGAGAAAATTGTAAAGGAGCAGATGTCGACTGCTTATAAATTACGTGTTCCCCTTGATGTAAATATTGGTTTTGGTCTTAGCTGGGATCAAGCAGCACATTAAATTTCTATCTACTTAATAAATTATTTACTGGTATCCAAGTTTGACTCAATTGCTTCTTCATCCTCTTTTTCAGTAGGTACGCGATCAGCTGCCTTTAATAAGGTACTTCCACTTCTAAAGACGAGGTATCCGATACCAATGCAAATAGTTGTTAAGGCCAGTACATATCTTGGGGAGTAATGCTCTGAAATAAAACCGCCAAGTGCTGCACCCAATGAAGCAAAGGTTCCTTCGACCGTCCATAACCAACCAAGTGCTGCAACTGCTGAACCCTTAGGTCTAACTGCTTCGCTGATTTCAAAGTAAAAAACCTGTAAGCCGCCGGACATTAAGGACATAAATGCTGTCACAATCATCATTGACCAACCTGGGTAAGTCAGCGCCAGTGGAAGTGATAGTAAAAACCAAGCGAGGTAGATTCTTCGAAATGCTTTAAGTGAGGAGGTTTTTCTAGAGATACTTCCTGCAAGTAAACCACCAATTACATTTCCGGCTGCCATGATGGCAAAGATGAATCCCGTTCGTTCGGCAACATTTTCGAGAGTTGCAAATGCAGGGACTGCGATATCAAAGGCACCCCAACCTAATCCGATAAACACTCCCTCTACCATCATTAACTGCATCGCTGGGGTTCGCCAAACAGCTAAATCGCCAGCCTCTTTCTTCTCTGGAACCCAACTGCGAAGTTGAGGAGTAAATGAAAGTGATAAACCACCAAGAATAATCAAACCTGAGCAAAGTTGAAGTGCGATATCCGGAGATGAATTCAACGAGATGCTAGTTGCTAACAGCGGACCAAAAACACCAACTGAGTTCATCACTGCGGTATCAATTGCATATGCAGTTCGAACCTGATCTTTTGGGACAGTGACTGACCAAAGTGGCCGTACTGATAAATTTATTGGCGGTGCTGAAAAACCTAATATAAATGCAAATAAAACCAAGGTAGTTTTTGAATCACCGCTAGAAAAAAGAAGAATTAACATTGCATAGCCAGGAGCAAATATCCGAAGCGGAATCTTCATTCCAAACCGATCGATCAAGGTTCCGCGCAGGCCAGCTGTTGTTGCTCCGGCGATACCGTTAACGCCTGTGGCTAAACCAGCTACTGCGATTGAACCTGTCGTTTGCTGAACCTTGAAGAAAATGCTTAATGAAATCATTCCGTAGGCAATACGGGCTGGAAATGATGTGATTAGTAGATATTGAGCAGATTTATTGCGAATAATCTCTAAATACCGCTCCATTAGGCTCATCTTAGCCAGCATCGAGTTTGACCGCACACAGCGTGAGAAAGTAACCTTGCCCGTCCCTGTCCCTACTAGTTGTTTTACCCTCGGAGTACACCTACATAATGACCCCTTCACAAATCGCAGTAAATGATGTTGGAAGTGCAGAAGATTTCTTAGCCGCCATCGAAGGCACAATCAAAAATTTTAATGACGGAGATTTAGTTTCCGGAATCGTAGTTCAAATTGACCGCGAAGAGGTCTTATTAGATATTGGATACAAAACAGAGGGTGTAATTCCATCCCGTGAACTATCGATCCGCCACGATGTTGATCCAAGTGAATTGGTAAAAGTTGGCGATCGCGTTGAAGCATTAGTTTTGCAAAAAGAGGATAAAGAAGGACGCTTAATTCTTTCTAAGAAACGCGCTCAATATGAGAAAGCTTGGGGAGATGTTGAAGAAAAGAAAGAGCGCGATGAGGTTGTAACTGGAACTGTTATTGAGGTTGTTAAGGGTGGATTAATTGTAGATATTGGTCTGCGCGGATTTCTTCCGGCATCTCTTGTTGAGATGCGTCGTGTTCGCGATCTAACTCCATACATTGGCCAACAGGTTGAATGTCGAATTATTGAACTTGATAAGAATCGCAACAATGTTGTTCTATCTCGTCGCGCATTCCTTGAGCAATCACAATCTGCTTCCCGTACTACATTCTTAAATCAACTACAAAAGGGTCAGGTTCGCACTGGTGTCATTTCATCAATTGTTAACTTTGGAGCTTTTGTTGATCTAGGTGGGGTCGATGGTTTAGTACACGTTTCTGAATTATCTTGGAAGCACATTGATCATCCATCTGAGGTCGTAGAGGTTGGCGATGAGGTAACTGTTGAGGTTCTAGAGGTTGATTTTGAGCGTGAGCGCGTCTCACTTTCATTAAAGGCAACTCAAGAGGATCCATGGCAAGCATTTGCTCGCACTCACACAATTAATCAGGTAGTTCCTGGTGAAGTAACTAAGTTAGTTCCATTTGGTGCGTTCATTAAGGTATTTGAAGGCATTGAAGGTTTAGTACACATCTCTGAACTTGCAGAGCGCCATGTTGAAATTCCAGAACAGGTTGTTCAAGTTGGAGACAAATTATTTGTAAAGATTATTGATATTGATCTAGAGCGTCGTCGAATCTCTCTTTCATTGAAGCAAGCCAATGAGGGTGAAGAGGTTGAGATTGAAGCATTTGATCCAACTCAATATGGAATGCCTGCTCGATACGATGCAAATGGTAATTTCATTTATCCAGAGGGTTTTGATGCTGATACTCAAGAGTGGAAGCCAGGCTATGAAGCACAACGTGAAGAGTGGGAGCGTCAATACGCAGAAGCTCAAGCTAAGTTCATGGCTCATAAAAAGCAAAAATCTGAGGCGAAGGCTGCCGATGCAGCCGCACCAGCGCCCGCCGCTGAGTAAAAAGTTAATTGTAAAAATGGCCCTGGTTATCCGGGGCTATTTTTATTTGATATTAAAAATACTTAGAGTGAAAGATAGAGTTGAGCCATGTTAATCGTCGCACTAACTGGTGGAATAGGTTCTGGAAAATCAACTGTTGGGGAGTTGTTTGCCAACCTAGGTGCTTTGGTGGTTGATTCAGATCTGCTTGCTCGAGAGGTAATCGAACGGGGCACGGAGGGTTTCGAGCAGGTCGTTGCTGAATTCGGAGATCAAATATTAAAAAATGGTGAAATCGACCGAGCGCTATTGGGCGATATTGTTTTTAAAGATAGAGCAAAATTGGCCAGACTAGAGTCAATTACACATCCATTGATTAGAAAAGCATTTAAAAACTTTGTGGATAAAGCACCAGCGGATTCAATCGTAATTAATCAAATTCCACTCCTCGTTGAATCAAAATCCAATTACACATTTGATGCAGTTATTACCGTTTCCGCTTCGGAAGAAATACGAAAACAACGCTTAACTAAACGTGGCTTATCTGAGGCGGAGATAATTCGAAGAATGGCTGCCCAAGCTTCAGATTCTGAACGTGAGGCAATCTCTGATTTTGTTATTCAAAATGCTGGTACTCCCGATGATTTAACAGGTATGGTAGAAAAAGTTTGGGCAAAGCTACAGATCTTAAACAAAGGTAAGTAATGAGACCTGTATCGGATTTAACTCGCAGGGTAGAACCATTCCAGGTAATTAGCGATTATGTACCGGCTGGCGATCAGCCGGCAGCTATTGCTGAACTTGTCAGCAGGTTACAAAAAGGTGAAGAGGATGTTGTCCTACTTGGCGCAACCGGAACAGGTAAATCAGCAACGACTGCGTGGCTAATTGAACAAGTACAGCGTCCAACTTTAGTTATGGCCCCGAATAAAACATTGGCTGCGCAACTTGCAAATGAGTTTAAAGAGCTCCTTCCAAACAATGCGGTTGAATACTTTGTCTCTTACTACGATTACTACCAACCAGAGGCATATGTTCCTCAGACAGATACCTTTATTGAAAAGGACTCATCAGTTAATGATGAGGTTGAAAGGCTTCGCCACTCAGCCACTAACTCGCTTTTAACAAGACGTGATGTAGTAGTAGTAGCGACAGTTTCTTGTATTTACGGTTTAGGTACCCCGCAGGAGTATGTAGATCGGATGGTCCGATTAAAGGTCGGGGATTCAATTGATCGCAATGCACTGCTTCGTAAGTTTGTAGATATCCAATACAAGAGAAATGACATGGCCTTTGAAAGAGGAACATTTAGAGTCCGTGGCGACACGATAGAGATCATTCCGATGTATGAGGAGCTGGCTCTTCGTATTGAAATGTTTGGCGATGAGATTGAAAAGATCATGACGCTGCACCCATTAACTGGCGAGATTGTCAGAGATGAAAATGAAATGTATGTCTTTCCGGCTACTCATTACGCAGCTGGACCTGAAACCATGAAGCGAGCAATTGTTGAAATTGAAAATGAGATGTTAGCTCGAGTAGATGAGTTTGAAAGAGCAGGTAAATTACTTGAGGCACAACGCATTCGTATGCGTACAACCTTTGACATCGAAATGATGCAACAACTCGGATTTTGTTCTGGAATTGAAAATTACTCACGCCAATTAGATGGGCGCGCTCCAGGATCTGCACCCAATTGCTTGCTTGATTACTTCCCAGAGGATTTTTTAGTTGTGATTGATGAATCACATGTAACAGTTCCACAAATCGGTGCCATGTTTGAAGGAGATGCTGCTCGCAAACGTACACTGGTGGAACATGGATTTAGATTGCCAAGTGCGATGGATAACCGCCCACTTAGATTTAATGAGTTTCTTGAGCGAACTGGCCAAAAGGTTTACCTATCTGCAACGCCAGGGAAGTATGAATTAGAGAAAACCAATAATGATGTTGTGGAGCAGGTAATTAGGCCAACTGGTTTGGTTGACCCAAAGATTGTAGTTAAACCCATTAAAGGTCAGATTGATGATCTGATCGCCGAGATCAGAGTTCGTGCTGAGAAAAATGAGAGAGTTTTAGTAACAACTTTGACTAAGAAAATGTCGGAGGATTTAACAGATTACATGCTGGGGCTTGGCGTAAAGGTACGTTATCTGCATTCAGAAGTAGATACCTTAAGAAGAGTTGAGTTACTGCGAGAACTTCGCACCGGTGAATATGATGTTCTAATTGGAATTAACTTACTTCGTGAGGGCTTAGATCTACCAGAGGTATCACTTGTTGCGATTTTAGATGCAGACAAAGAGGGCTTCTTAAGATCTACTACCTCGTTAATTCAAACAATAGGTCGCGCCGCCCGAAATGTTTCTGGTGAGGTTCACATGTATGCCGATAAAATTACTAAGTCAATGGAGCAGGCGATCGATGAAACAAATCGACGAAGAGCAAAGCAGGTTGCCTACAACACAGAACATGGGATTGACCCAACCCCATTGCGTAAAAAAATCGCAGACATCACTGATTTAATTGCAAAAGAGATAGATGACACAGATGATTTAAGTAAATCTAATAAGAAATCAACCATAAGCCCTGGATTAGCCAAAGCAAAGGCTGGTTCATTGCCAAGACAAGAGTTGATTGCGCTCATAGAATCACTCACTGAACAAATGCGGGCAGCGGCGGCTGAGTTGAGCTTTGAGCTCGCTGGACGTTTACGTGATGAGATTCGCGAATTAAAACGAGAATTAAAAGGTATGGAGGAGGCGGGTAATTAATGAATGATCGATTAATTGTTCGCGGCGCTCGAGAACACAATTTAAAAAATGTTTCACTTGATATGCCTCGTAATTCCTTGATTGTCTTCACCGGTTTATCAGGATCCGGTAAGTCATCACTTGCATTTGACACAATCTTTGCTGAGGGTCAACGCAGGTATGTTGAATCTCTTTCAGCTTACGCCAGGCAATTCCTTGGCCAGATGGATAAACCAGATGTTGATTTCATTGAAGGTTTATCACCAGCGGTTTCTATTGATCAGAAATCTACAAATCGAAATCCGCGATCTACCGTTGGCACAATTACCGAGGTTTATGATTACCTAAGATTGCTTTTTGCGAGAGCTGGAAAGCCTCATTGCCCCAAATGCGGACAAGAGATCGCGAAGCAAACTCCACAAAATATTGTTGATCAAATATTGCAAATGCCTACCGGAAGTAAATTCCAAGTGCTTGCTCCGGTCATTAGAGCTAGAAAGGGTGAGTTCTTAGATTTATTTAAAGATTTCACAACTCAAGGTTATGCGCGGGTGCGAGTAGATGGCACCGTATACGCAATAGCGGATGTACCTAAGTTAAAGAAGCAGGAAAAACACACAATCGAGGTTGTAGTTGATCGTTTATCAGTTAAAGAAGAGAGTAAATCTCGAATAACAGATTCCATCGAAACAGCATTGCGGTTGGCAAGTGGTTTGGTAATTCTCGATTTTGTTGATCTGAAAGCAGGATCTCCAGACAAAGAGAAAAGTTTTAGTGAGCACATGGCTTGCCCAGATTGTGAAATTTCATTTGAAGAGTTAGAGCCAAGATCATTCTCATTTAACTCACCATTTGGCGCATGCGCTGAATGCAGTGGAATCGGTACAAAACTTGAGGTAGATGAAGAGTTAATAATTCCCGATGATTCGATTTCAATCTATGAAGGGGCAATTGCGCCTTGGTCAGGTGGGCAATCTTCAGAGTACTTCTTGAGGTTGCTAGAGGGCTTAGCCGGGGACGTGAAGTTCTCACTTGATACACCTTGGAAGAAATTATCTGAAAAGGCAAAAGATGCAATCATCAATGGTTATGACTACGAAGTTCATGTTAAGTACAAGAACCGATATGGGAGAGTTCGTAACTACTCAACCGGCTTTGAAGGCGTTGTTCCTTTTATTCATCGCAGGCATGGTGAGACCGATAGTGATTTCAGTAGAGATAAGTATGAAGCGTATATGCGCGAGACACCATGTCCGGCTTGTAAGGGATCAAGATTAAAACCAGAGGTACTAGCGGTAACTATCGCAGATAAAAATATTGCGGAGATTTGTGAGTTATCAATTGCAGAGTGCGCCAAGTTCTTAAGGGAAATCTCGTTATCTGCACGGGAGAAACAGATTGCAGAGCGGGTATTAAAAGAGGTACACGCTAGATTAGGTTTCCTGCTCGATGTTGGCTTGGATTACTTATCATTAGCTAGACCTGCAGCTACATTATCTGGCGGGGAAGCTCAACGAATTAGATTGGCAACACAAATAGGTTCTGGCCTTACTGGCGTTTTATATGTTTTAGATGAACCATCCATTGGTTTACATCAAAGGGATAACCGAAAATTAATCGAAACTTTGACCCGTCTGCGCGATCTAGGTAATACCTTAATCGTGGTTGAACATGATGAGGACACAATTCGAACTGCAGATTGGATCGTAGATATTGGTCCGGGAGCAGGCGAACATGGTGGCAAAGTAGTTTCATCTGGCAGCTATGAGGATTTAATTAAAGCAAAGGGATCAATAACCGGTGCTTACTTAGCGGGCAGAAGCGTTATCGAGATACCTAAAAAACGTAGAGCCATAGATGATAAAAAAGTTATCACCGTGAAAGCGGCCAAAGAGAACAATCTACAAAATATTGATGTTTCATTTCCGCTCTCTGCTTTTGTTGCCGTAACGGGGGTCTCAGGTTCTGGTAAATCAACCTTAGTTAATGACATTCTGTATTCAGTTATGGCAAATAAGTTAAATGGTGCCCGAATCGTTCCTGGACGGCATCGCACAGTCACCGGTTTAGATCAACTAGATAAGGTTGTTCATGTTGATCAATCACCAATTGGAAGAACTCCAAGATCAAACCCTGCAACCTACACCGGCGTCTTTGACAAGGTGCGTGCATTATTTGCCGAAACCAGTGAGGCGAAGGTTCGCGGCTATCAACAAGGAAGATTCTCATTTAATGTGAAAGGCGGAAGGTGTGAGAACTGTTCTGGAGATGGCACCATAACAATTGAAATGAATTTTTTGCCAGATGTTTATGTACCTTGCGAGGTTTGTCATGGCGCCAGATACAACCGGGAAACTTTAGAGGTTCATTACAAGGGTAAAACAATCGCTCAAGTTCTAGATATGCCAATTGAGGAGGCTCATGCCTTTTTTGAATCAGTTCCTGCAATCTCTAGATTTTTAAAAACCCTTTGCGATGTCGGTTTGGGTTATGTCAGGCTGGGCCAATCTGCGCCAACTTTATCTGGCGGTGAAGCACAGCGCGTTAAGTTAGCAACTGAGTTGCAACGCCGATCTACCGGCAGAACAATCTACGTTCTGGATGAACCAACTACTGGATTGCATTTTGAAGATGTTCGTAAATTATTACTTGTGTTAAATAGATTAGTTGATACTGGAAATACCGTTGTCGTTATCGAGCACAATCTAGATGTAATTAAATCCGCCGACTGGGTAATTGATTTAGGGCCAGAGGGTGGATCTGGTGGCGGATTAATCGTTGCAGAGGGCAGGCCGGAACAAGTAGCTAAAAATGTAAAAAGTTATACTGGAAAGTTTTTAGCTGAAGTATTAGTTAAGTAGCAATCGTGGCTGATCCACAGAGTTACCGTCCAAGTAATCTACCCACCGATCCAGGTGTATATCGATTCTTTGATGCCAATGAAAAGGTTATATATGTCGGCAAAGCCAAAAATATAAAGAATCGACTTAACTCTTACTTCAGCAGCAATCTGCCAACTAAGACAAGAAGAATGGTCCACACCGCAGTTCGCGTTGATTGGACATTGGTAAAGACCGAAGTTGAGGCGTTGCAATTAGAGTTCACTTGGATCAAACAGTACAACCCAGATTTTAATGTGCAGTTCAAAGATGATAAGTCCTATCCATATTTAGCAATTGACATTAAATCTAAATTCCCGAGATTGTTTATCTCCAGAGCTAAAAAGATTCCAGGAATCAAATATTTTGGCCCCTATTCACATGCTTGGGCGCTACGAAGTACCTATGAAACTCTAATGAAAATATACCCAATTCGTACCTGCAGTGAATCAAACTTCAAAACCGCGCAACGCACCAAACGGCAATGTTTGATGGGGGATATTGGGAAGTGCGCTGCTCCTTGCGTAGAGTGGATATCGGAAGATGATCATAAGAAATTAGCTAATGATTTGATTACATTTTTAGAGAAATCACCAGAGGATATTTCAAAGCGAGTTGAGGAAGAGATGCTGACAGCTGCCGAAAATGAGGAGTTTGAAAAGGCGGCTAGATTACGTGATCAACTATCTGCCATTAATAAGGCATTTGAATCAACCGATAGATTTTTAAATGAGAATATTGATGCAGATGTGCTAGCAATTCATGAAGATATCACTCATGCATCTCTTTCGCAGTTCATCATTCAAAAGGGCAGAATCACCGGATCTAGAAGTTGGATTATTGATAGAGCAAATATTTTGGAGGATGAATCAATAATTTCAGCGATGATCGGCAAGATCTATAACGAAACAACTCCTCCTAGTGAAATATTGGTGGATCAACTTCCGACCGATTCAGATGATTTGATTGCTTGGCTCACCGATAAACGAGGAAAATCTGTCACCCTCTTGCAGCCACAACGGGGCGAAAAGGTTGAGATAGTCGAGATGGTGAAGCGAAATGCACATCAGGCTTTGATTCAATATTTAAGTAAGCGAGCTAATGATGCTGCGGTCAGCGGTAATGCACTGTCCCAAATCGCTGAATATCTAGAGTTGCCAGAGTTGCCACTTCGAATTGAATGTTTTGATATATCAAATATTCAAGGTACCAATATGGTCGCTTCAATGGTGGTTTTTGAGGATGGCCAGGCAAAGAAGAGTGATTACCGCAGGTTTTCTATTAATGATGATGCGGGCTTTGATGACACTCGAGCGATACACCATGTAATCACCAGAAGATTCAAGAGATATTTAGCAGAGAAAGATATTGATAATTTACAAGCGGAGATTGATGGAGCGGGCAGACCTAGATTTGCGTATCCACCACAATTAGTAATTGTCGATGGTGGAAAAGGTCAGGTAAATGCAGCTGCTCGCGCATTTGATGAATTGGGTATTAAGGATGTTGTTTTAGTTGGATTGGCTAAAAGATTAGAAGAGGTATACCTACCCCACACATCAGAGCCAATTATTTTTCCTAGACACAGTGAAGCGCTCTATCTATTCCAAAGGATAAGAGATGAGGCACATAGATTTGCCATTACATTCCATCGCAGCAAGAGATCAAAGATGATGTTGGAATCTTTATTGGATGAAATACCCGGCTTGGGCGAAGTGCGCCGAAAGGCATTGCTAGAAGTTTTTGGCTCAGTTACCGCGTTAAAAAAAGCAGAGCTAGGTCAGTTAGCAGCTGTACCGGGAATTGGTGAAAAAATGGCAGAAATTATTTTTTCTACCTTATCTAATGCGGAAAAATCTGAGTATGTTGATACTGAAACAGGTGAAATTTTAGATGCTTGACACCACCTGCATGATGTCCCTATGAAGGGTGATACCGAGTTATTAATTATTACCGGCATGAGCGGCGCAGGTAGATCAACTGTCGCTCACTCATTAGAGGATCTAGGTTGGTACGTAGTAGATAATCTTCCGCCAGCATTGCTTAGCAATTTAATTGAATTAATTGAGGGCTCGGTAAAACAGATAGCGGTTGTTATCGATGTGCGCGGCCGAGCCTTCTTTGATGATCTAACAAAATCACTTGCGGAAATTGGCGAGCAAGGAGTAGCTCGCAAAATATTGTTTGTTGACGCAAATGATGAGGCACTTGTCCGTCGTTTTGAATCCACGCGTAGGCCGCATCCACTTCAGGGCACAGATCGAATTGTTGATGGCATCACCAAGGAACGGAATCGTTTGCGTGAGGTTAGAGAAAGTGCCGATATTGTTATTGATTCTTCAGTTCTAAATATTCACCAATTAGAAAAGAAAATTGCTGAGTACTTTCATGAGGATAATTCAGTTGATTTACAGGTAAATATTTTGTCCTTTGGCTATAAATATGGAATTCCAGTAGATGCTGATCTAGTAGTTGACTGCCGCTTTATTGCTAATCCGCACTGGAATTTAGAGTTACGTCCTCTAACAGGCTTGGATAAACCAGTTAGTGATGCGGTGCTCGGATCTGCAAATGTCCAAGAATTTTTAGGTAGATATCAGTCATTGTTTGAAACGATGGCAAGTGGTTTTATAGATGAGGGCAGAAAGTATCTAACTTTAGCTATCGGATGTACTGGTGGAAAACATAGGTCGGTGGCAATTACGCAAGAATTGAATAAACGCTTAACCGCTGAGGGCTTTCTACCTGGAAAAAATATTCAAACAAAAGCGATGCACCGAGATTTAGGACGTGAGATCTAGATGCCAGTCAAAGTGGTCTGTCTGGGCGGCGGTCATGGTTTAGCTGCAACTTTGCAAGCGATGCGCCATCTAACAAGTGATGTAACCGCGGTTGTAACAGTTGCGGATAATGGCGGATCATCTGGAAGATTACGCAAAGAGTTTAATTCACTCCCGCCCGGTGATTTGAGAATGGCATTAGCAGCATTATGTGGTGATGATGATTGGGGCAGAAGTTGGGCTCAAATTATGCAATACCGTTTTACCAGTACTGGTGAAATGGATAATCACGCCGTTGGTAATCTTTTGTTGACTGCGCTTTGGGATCGAGATGGAGATCCAGTAAAAGGATTGGAACGAGTTGGGGATTTATTAAGAGTTGTTGGCAAAGTTTTGCCAATGGCATTAGAACCATTGGATATTGAAGGAATTTTTCTACAAAATGGAAAATCTCAAACTGTGCGCGGTCAGATTCAAGTCGCAGCGGCAAAGGGCGAGGTGACACAATTACGTTTAATACCAGAATCTCCGAAGCCAACTCCAGAAGCCTTGAATGCAATCGCAACAGCGGATTGGATTACCTTCGGTCCTGGATCATGGCTTTCAAGCGTGATGCCGCATTTCCTTTTGAAAGATCAAGCGGAAGCGATTGTGAGATCTAAGGCTAAGAAAGTTTTAATCTTTAACTTACCCGATCCCACAACTTCCGAAGAGTATGCCGGCTCTTCATTAACAGATCATCTGCAATTTATTTTAAATCATCTACCTAATTTTAAGTTTGATGTCGCATTGGTGGACAAGCGTATATCTACTAATAATTCCACCTTTGAATCCCTGGTAAAGCAATGTGGGGGTGAGGTTATTTCATTTGACTTAGCAGATAATTCAGCAACTTTCCACCATGATTCCAATAAATTAATTTCTGCTTTCAGCCACATTTTGCAACTGAATCTGCTTAGATAATCACATGGCAATGACAGAGGCAGTAAAGGATGAATTAAGCAGGCTTTCCGTTACCAAACCTTGCTGTCGCAAGGCTGAGGTTTCAGCGCTGCTTCGCTTCGCAGGTGGGTTACATATTTCTGCTGGAAAAATTATTATTGAGGTTGAGTTAGATACTGCTCAGGTAGCAAGAAGATTACGTAAAGATATTGCTGAAGTTTTTGGTCATGAGAGTGAATTATCAGTTGTATCCGCAAGCGGTATTCGCAAGGGCAGTAGATACATAGTAAGAGTCTTAGCCGATGGTGATGCACTGGCCAGACAAACTGGTTTAGTTGATTCAAATAATCGTCCAATTCGCGGGTTACCTCCACAAGTTGTTTCTGCTGCTATCTGTGATTCTGAGGCTGCTTGGCGCGGTGCATTTTTAGCTCATGGTTCATTAACTGAACCAGGCAGATCATCTGCATTAGAAATTACCTGCCCTGGCCCTGAGGCTGCATTGGCATTAGTTGGCGCCGCAAGAAGACTTGGCATCACTGCAAAAGCACGTGAGGTTCGAAATGTTGATCGCGTAGTTATTCGCGACGGTGATGCAATTGGCGCACTACTTACTCGCCTAGGCGCTCATGAAACTGTATTGGCGTGGGAAGAGCGCAGAATGCGCCGCGAGGTTCGAGCAACTGCAAATCGATTAGCAAACTTTGATGATGCAAATCTACGTAGATCAGCCCGTGCCGCAGTTGCAGCATCCGCTCGTGTGCAACGGGCGATGGAGATTCTTGGTCCAGAAATTCCAACACATTTGAAAGAGGCAGGTGAATTAAGAATTAATCATGGTCAAGCTAGTTTGGAAGAGTTGGGCTCATTGGCTTCACCACCAATGACCAAGGATGCAATCGCTGGAAGAATTCGTCGATTACTTGCCATGGCGGACAAGCGGGCCCGTGATCTAGGTATTCCAGATACTGAAGCAAGCGTAAGCCCAGACCTTCTAAACTAATCTGGGTTTTTGGGCTGATAAGATTGCCCAATCACATTGTCGTGATTTAAGTTCAAAGATTTCTTACAATTTTCTAAAAGATGAGGTCACAAATGTTAAAAGTTGGAGTTAATGGCTTTGGTCGTATCGGACGTAACTTTTTAAGAGCATCCCTAGAATCAGGAGCTAATTTTGAGATCGTTGGAATTAACGATCTAACCGATAACGCAACCCTCGCTCACCTTTTAAAGTATGACTCAATTCTTGGTCGCCTAAATCAACCCGTTACTCACACCGATACAACTATCACCGTTGGCGGAAAGACGATCGCGGTTAGCGCTGAGCGCGATCCAGCAAATATTCCTTGGGGCAAATTAGGTGTAGATATTGTTGTTGAATCAACCGGTATTTTTACTAAAGCGGCAGATGCTCAGAAGCACATTACCGCTGGTGCAAAGAAAGTAATTATTTCAGCCCCTGCTACAGATGAAGACATAACAATTGTGATGGGCGTTAATCACCAAAATTACGATTCAAGCAAGCACAACATCATCTCAAATGCATCATGTACAACAAACTGCTTAGCGCCAATGGCTAAGGTGTTAAATGATGAGTTTGGCATTGTTCGCGGATTGATGACCACTATCCACGCATATACAAATGATCAAGTGATTTTAGATTTCCCACACAAAGATCTTCGTCGCTCACGTGCCGCTGCTCTTTCTATCATTCCAACATCAACCGGCGCAGCAAAAGCGATCTCACTTGTTATTCCAGAGCTAAAAGGCAAGTTGGATGGTTTTGCCATGCGCGTACCCGTCCCAACCGGATCTGCGACAGATCTAACAGTTGAACTAGCTAAAGAGGTAACAGTTGCAGAAGTAAACGCTGCAATTAAAAAAGCAAGTGAAGGATCATTGAAGGGTTATTTAACTTATACTGAAGATCCAATAGTTTCAGCAGATATTGTTACCGATCCAGCATCTTGTATCTTTGATTCTGGCTTAACCAAGGTCATCGGCACTCAAGTTAAAGTGGTTGGTTGGTATGACAATGAGTGGGGTTACTCAAATCGGTTAGTTGATCTGATCCAATACATCGGTAAAACTCTTTAATTAATGTTGGTAAAACAACTTTCCGATGTAAAGATTGACAATGCAAAGGTAGTTTTGCGTTGCGATTTAAATGTCCCACTTAAAGATGGCGTGATAACAGATGATGGCCGGATTAAAGCTTCACTTTCAACCATCAAGAAATTACTGGCAGCAAACTGTTCAATCACAATCATTGCTCACTTAGGAAGACCAAAGGGAGAGCGCAAGCCTGAGCTTTCATTAGCCCCCGTTGCAAAAAGATTAGGCGAGCTGCTTGGTAAAGATATTAAGTTCTCAAATGAAATTAAGGGACAACAGCAGTTATGCCAATCTTTGCGATCTGGTGAAGTACTACTACTTGAGAATATTCGTTTCGAAGCAGCCGAAACCAGCAAGGATGAAGCAGAGCGAAGTAATCTGGCGCAAGAGTTAGCAAAGTATGGCGATCTATATATTGGTGATGGTTTTGGTGCAGTTCATCGCAAACACGCATCTGTCTATGAATTAGCAAGATTGTTGCCGCATGCAGCCGGTGATCTAATCTCAGCTGAAGTTTCGGTTTTACAAAAACTCACGGCAAACCCAGAGCGACCTTATGGTGTTGTATTGGGTGGCGCAAAGGTTTCCGACAAGATTGCAGTTATCTCAAATTTGCTAGACAAGGTAGATGTATTAGCGATCGGTGGCGGAATGGTATTTACCTTCCTTGCTGCACAAGGTAAAGAGGTAGGTAAATCTTTGGTAGAGCTAGATTTAATTCCCACCGTGAAAGAGTTGATGGTTCGAGCTGAGAAACTAGGAGTTAAATTCCTGTTGCCAACTGATATTGTGGTTGCGGCAGAGTTTGCAGAGAGTGCAAAGCCAACCTTAGTTTCAGCAAATGAGATTCCAAGTGATCAAATGGGATTAGATATCGGACCAGATAGTGCCAAATTATTTGCCTCTGAAATCGTTAAATGTAAAACGGTTTTTTGGAATGGACCGATGGGAGTATTTGAGTTTGCTAATTTTTCAGCCGGAACCAAGAGCGTTGCGCAAGCGTTAACGCAGGTTTCCGGTATTTCAGTAGTTGGTGGAGGCGACTCGGCTGCTGCGGTGCGCAAATTAGGCTTTTCCGATGATGCATTTGGTTATATTTCAACCGGTGGTGGCGCCTCCCTTGAGTACCTTGAAGGTAAGGAATTACCAGGATTAGTGGCGTTAGGTTAGGGGAGAGATGCGTAAACCATTGATTGCCGGCAATTGGAAGATGAATTTGAATCATCTAGAAGCGATCGCCGTTACGCAAAAACTTGCATACTCACTGGAGGATCGTGATTACGATGCTGTAGAGGTAGTGATCTTGCCACCTTTTACCGATTTACGATCTGTGCAAACTTTGGTCGATGGTGATCGACTTCGCTTAGTTTATGGTGCACAGGATATTTCCGCTGCGGCTTCTGGTGCCTACACCGGAGAGATCTCAGGATCTATGTTGGCAAAAATTGGATGTACATATGTTGTTATCGGCCACAGCGAACGTAGGGCTAATCACAACGAAACCGACGCTGTTGTTAATGCAAAGATCAAAGCAGCACTTGCCAATGAATTAAAGCCAATATTGTGTGTAGGTGAAGAGCTCTCAATTCGAGAGGCCGGAACCCATGTTGAATATGTATTAGAACAACTCCGCAACTCATTAAAAGGTTTCCATAAACCAGATTTAAAGAAAATTGTTATTGCATATGAGCCAGTCTGGGCAATCGGTACCGGCAAAACTGCAACACCAGAGGATGCGCAAGAGGTATGTGCTGCTATCCGAACCGAGCTGCGTAAAATTGGCAGTGACGAGATTGCCGACAACTGTCGAATCCTTTACGGAGGTTCAGTTAAATCAATTAACACTTTGGAGATAATGAAGGAAGTTGATGTCGATGGCGCCCTCGTTGGAGGTGCCTCGCTTGATCCAGAGGAGTTTGCACGAATCTGTAAGTTCCATCGGGTCCTAAATAAGGCATAAGAGTCTTAAATAAGGCATAATTTAAAAAAACCAGTATTCTTGACCCCTGTCCGAGATCCATTATTTGAAGGTGAGTTAATGACGCTAGCACTATCTATTATTTTGATGATCTCTAGTGTTTTGATGATCATTTTGGTCTTGCTTCACAAGGGAAAAGGCTCTGGACTTTCAGATTTATTTGGTGGCGGTATTTCATCAACATATGGCGGATCATCTGTTGTGGAGAAAAATCTAGATCGAATTACCATTGTCGTAGGTGGCGTTTGGTTTGCATCGGTAGTCGCTTTAAGTTTATTGCTCAAGTAATTTAACCTCGATTTAAAGGAGAAATAATGGCTGGTGGCAGCGCAATTCGCGGAAGTCGTGTTGGTGCTGGTCCAATGGGCGAGGCTGAACGCGGTGAAGCAATTGCCCGTTTTAGAATTTCTTATTGGTGCGCAAATGGTCATGAAACTAAGCCTTCATTTGCCGAAGATGGCACAGTAGAAATACCAGCTGAATGGGATTGTCCACGCTGTGGTTTTCCAGCCGGTCGCGACAAAAACAAACCGCCATTGCCGATAAAAAATGAACCATATAAGACGCACCTGGCTTATGTGAAAGAAAGACGTACCGAGGCAGAGGCTACAAAGATTCTTGAAAATGCTATAAAAAAATTACAGGGCGAGGATTAATAACTCTTAATCTCCTGCAACAAGTTAGTAATTGCGGTCTGTCTGTTTTTTAAGTGTATTTGTAGAAATGGGTAATCTCGCTTGCGCAGTGCCAGACCATCTCCTATCGCTTGCGCCATAATCAATTGATTAAATGTAAATGATTGCCCGGGAACAGGTAAATCAATCTCGCTATCTGCAGTAATTTGAATAAATGCCCCATTTGGTTGTCCACCTTTGTGAAACTGTCCAGTTGAATGAAGAAAACGTGGCCCCCAGCCAAAAGTTGTCGG
>JACCDL011464512.1_pt1 | contig 20400 bp, 18 predicted proteins | sample 7441931 | NCBI WGS metagenome assembly JACCDL01 (sample SAMN15323437, study PRJNA562643) | freshwater metagenome | isolation source: river surface water | place: USA:Blue River Watershed | collected 2017-08-16 | reverse complement strand
GGTCGCAGGTTTGTCGTACCACAGTTTGAGGTTTTTCTGTGCGAAAGTTGGGATACTTAAAAGAATCAGGAAACAGATTTTTTTCATCAGTTTTTTGCTAGGTTTTTTTTGAGAATTATTGCTTTTTTGAACCCTGCCGGGGTCTTTGACCCCGGCAGGGTATCCACCACTTATGCCAATATACGTTTCATTTTTTCAAGGCCATTTTTGGCGACGGTTAATGGGTCTTGTTTGTACAATTCCTTATTAAACAGTTCGAGTGAAATGACCTCGGGTTTCAGGGTATTCAGGATTTTTGCGATAGGTGCGTCTCCATCACCGGCATAAATACGATCGGCATCAGTAATTTGACCGGGCGCGATGGAGGTGACATAATCGTTCACGTGAAATACTTCGACGGTATCGGGGCCTACGACATGTAAGGCATCGACAGACGAGCCTCCTTTGTAGATGTGAAAGACATCTAAAAGCAAGCGTGCATCTGGGTGACCCGCTTCTGCCGCAACGAATAATACTTCGGAGACTTTGCTTAAATTTTTAGAATGTCCCCACATTTCCAAGATGGGTTTTATGCCCATTTTTGCGCCTAATTCGAGCACAGTGCGATAGCGTTCAGCGGCCTTACGAAGGTCCAATCCGGCTTGTTGGGTCGCTCCCATCGGGGGTGCTGCGGTGCGCGGGCAACCTAGCTGGGCAAGCATATCCATCTCACGTTTCATTTGTTCGAGGCCTTGGGCACGCACATTTTCATCGTCGACGATCCATTGGGCGAAACCGATGGCATTCTGAATTTTCATGCCGAGGTCATCGGCCCGTTGACGAGCTTCTTTGAGGGTTCCACCAGATTTAAGGTAGGCCTCGAGCGTAGGCATCCAGATTTCGCAGGAGCGAAAACCCGCAGCGGCGGCGACTTCAATTTCTTTGATGTAGCCCAACTTTTGGCCCATGATGGTACTCATGTTCAGGGAAAGTTCGGGGCGGTATTTTACCTCAGGAACGCTAGATTGCAAAATCGGCATTTGAGTCATTCCTGCGGCAAAGCCTGATGCTTTTAGCATGGAACGTCTTGATAAGATAGTCATAGGTTTAAGAATAATGCGAGTAAAAATAGAGAGTTTATTTATTTTTACAACACATAAAACAATTTAGCTTTAAAAGATTATTTTTGATAATTATAGGAAAGATTCCAACCCAAAAGATGAGGAAAATACTGCTATTACTTGTTGTTGCATCCTTAATCGTGATGGCATTTCGGAATTTTATTCGACTTTCAGATCAGTCTACGGAATTCGATAACCTTGAAAGTGCGACTGCCCCGTTATTGGCAAAGTTTCCTATTCAAAATCATTTGGCCTATTATTCCAATACCTATGATGATGGCTTATATTTTAAGACTCAATTACTATTTACCCCTAAAGTTTTAACAAAGTTCGGGAAAGAGGATACGGCAATTTTTGTCTACGATCATTCCGTCAAAGACACACTTTTTCATCCAAAGCGACTTAATTACCAAGTTTTAGACTCGTTGAAAAGTGGTCATTTTCAATCCTATTTATTAATTCGTGCAAAATGATTTGGATAACGGGTTTATTTGCCATCTCTGGAATGCTTTACTTTTCGCAAAAATTGGATGCTATGCCCAAGGCCATTCAATGGATAATGGCGGGTACCATTGTACTAATTCTGTTATCATTGATACAGTTTTTTGGCATTGTCCTAGGCATTGCAACCATTTGGCCATTACTTGTATTGTTTGCCTTTTTTGTGATTAAATTGGTCAGGAGGGGAAAAACAGCCCCATTCCTGAATTTGGGATTAAGCGAATCAACGCTACTTTGGTTAATTTTAATTGGTTTGGCAGTCAATTCCTATCAAAAATATGTGACCCCATGGGGCGGATGGGATGCCATTGCAATTTGGAATCAACATGCTAAGTTTTTAACTGAACATCAAAACTGGACACTCATGTTTGCAAAATCTTTGGGGTCCTCGCATCCAGATTATCCGTTATTCCTTCCCTCGCTCATTGCTTTCGCATGGACATGCGGCGATCAATTACATTTCATTATGCCAATGATTATTGGGTTAATCCCTTTGCTTGGAATTATTACCTTGTTGTACTTTGCAACCGAGAATCGATTACTGGGAGTTTTGGGAGTTGGGATGATATTAATTGACAAGGAATTTATTAATCAATCCTCCGCACAATATGCTGATACATGGTTGGCTTTTTTTATCGCAATGGGAGTCTATTTGTTGATTCAATTGCCTAGAAAAGGTGCCCAAGTGATATTGACCGGATTTCTTATTTCAGCAAGCTGTTGGGTTAAAAATGAAGGTCTCATTTTTTATATGCTGATAAGTATCGGCGTCTTATTCGAATTAAGAAAAGATAAAGTCCTTTTCGCGAAATACATCTTGGGGGGCTTACCTGTGCTTATGACTCTTATCTTATTTAAATCAATTTGGACGCCCCCGAATGACATGGTTTCGGAATCGAATTCAAGTTTAGTGACTAAATTGATTACGACCGAGCGATATAAAATGATCTTTCTTTTTACATTAAAAACCATTCAGTCGAGCTTTGTTTTATTACCCGGCATGGTAGTTGTGTCGCTTGCTTTTTTTAAAATTTGGCCTTCTAAGTTGATTCGAAGCATCGTGATTTTGGGGGTATTGTTTGCGGTCTATCTTGGAATATATGTGATTACACCCAAGGACTTGACATGGCATCTCGAAACTTCATTTTATCGATTGGTGCATCAAATTTATCCGGGTATTTTACTTTGCTTCATCCTGTTATTGGAAAATAACCTTGATGCTTTTCAGAACCGAAAAGTAATTTAGCTTACCCAAATCCCTGTTTTTTAGCTATATTGCACATCATTTACCCCTTGAACTAACGAAACCATTTATGTCTTTCAAGAAACTTTCGATTGTGATTCCGGCATTTAATGAGGGCCCAACAATCCATTTGATATTAGAAAAAATTGATGCTGTTCAATTAATTGGAGGATTAGAAAAAGAAATCATTGTGGTCGATGATTGTAGTACTGACAATACCGTTGAAAAATTAAATTCATACAGCTTAGGTCATGCGCACCAACAAATTCAGATTATCCAGCATCCCAAAAATCAAGGAAAGGGTGCCGCTTTACATACCGGAATTAAGGAAGCGACGGGGGATATCGTAGTTATTCAAGATGCCGACTTAGAATATGACCCACAAGAATACAACATCCTTATAAAACCTATCTTAGACAATTTTGCAGATGTGGTTTATGGGAGTCGGTTCATTGGCGGAAAGCCACATCGAATCTTATTTTTCTGGCATAGCATAGGAAATAAAATTCTTACTTTTTTGAGTAATGCGATGACTAATTTGAATTTAACCGACATGGAAACCTGTTATAAGGTATTTCGCAGGGAAGTTATTCAATCGCTAGATTTAAAGGAAAAACGTTTTGGTTTTGAGCCGGAGGTGACATCAAAGGTCGCACGAATCAAGGGAATTCGAATCTACGAGGTAGGAATTAGCTATTTTGGACGTACGTTCGAGGAAGGTAAGAAAATCGGTTGGCGCGATGGCTTTAGGGCAATTTATTGTATTTTGAAATATCGTTAGGCTGCCTTTGATAAATCTTGTAATCGTAACTACTTTTTACAAGCACATAATTTGCCTGTACATAATTGGAAAATTTTCCTCCCTCCGTTTTATCCAATATCTCTTCACAATCAACAATGTAATAGGGTGGATTATTGAAAATATCTTGCATCAAGTTCGCTTCTTCTCGCTTGAAAAAGTATTCCTTCGCATGATTGAAGGTGGTTAAATACCAGAAAAAGTTCGCTGATCGGTAAACCGGGGAATAAGATAGCCCTAATTCATAATTCAACATTTGTGAAGAAAACCAACCTAAGCTGAGTATCCCATTCGAATGACCTTCACGATGGTTTAATAACCACTCTGTCAATTTTGAATTCACCAAATAGCCTTTCTCGTGACCTAATTTATACCGTTTTCGCTCTTGGTGATTAGCCATCAAGTACTTATAAGTATTATTCGCGTTGTAAAAGCTAAAATGCATCATAAATGCAACAAAGAGAGTCCCCAAATAAAAGGACCGTACATTTCGAAAAATAGGTCTTTGAGAAAGGGAAAAGTATATTTCTGAAAAAAATATACTCATCGGAAAAAATAATACTACATAGTAATGAATGAAGTTATTTTTTGAATATAGAACGGTCAAAAGGCTAATTACATAAAGACAAAAACTTACAAAAAGTCTACTCGTCAAAATTCTGTGTATTAATTCTCTGTTGAAATTTATCGATTCCCGAACAGAATACCATAAAAGAGCTGCACTGCACAGAATGCATAAAATGGGATAAACAAAAAAATGAAAATTATATTTTAAAAAGGTGAATACGATGCTATGCCATTGATCTAATTGTGTGGATATCGTATCGCTATAAAATATATTCTTCTCGATGTAAATATAGTAGGCCTCATTCAAGGTATTCGTGAAATGTAAGTATAATAGAATAGCAAATACAACAAGAAATACTAGTGAAATGTAATAATAAAAGAGGCGAAAGTTTCTCGTATACAACAGTTTACATGCCATGGCGATGCCATAAAATGCCAGTATAAATACAACTTGAATTTTGATGAAAAAGAAAAATACAATGAGAATGGAGTAACAAATTACGCGAAATAAGCTTGGGGAAGAGGTCAACAAGACATAAAGTATTGCCGTAAATAACAAAATTTGAAATTCGGTATTATAGCTAAAAAAGTCTTCCGTTTGAATAGATAAAAGGGCAAATAAGAAACCGAGTCCCGCAAAATTCCAATAATTTTTCTTGACTCTAAATAGAATAAAACATGTCGGTATAATAAAAAAAACAAAACCAAACAATCGTAAGTGTAGAGTAGTGGGAGAGCTTACAAAAAGCTTGATTATGGACAAGAAATAAATAGAAAGTGGCCCTGAAGTATGGGCTTCAAAACCAATAAATGGCCTAGCATCTTGCCAAGTACGTTCAATACCATAAAGCCATTCTAATTCATCATGGTTTAAAACATTGGTATTGAACGAAACTAATCGAACAAAAAACAGGAGTAAAACAATAGCTCCAAAGCCTGCAAACTTAAAAAGTGTCAATTGTTTTACTTGATTCATCTGCTTCAAAATCAGCGTATTAACTTATTGAGTTCTGAATTTTTTTCTATTTTTCGGCCCCTCAAAATGACCGAATCGCGCACATACTTGGGTCTCCCTTTTGATTCTTCTAGAACCTTAGCCAAATACTCTCCAATGATTGACATCGCAAATAATTGAATCCCGCCAAAGAATAATATCAAAACAATTATCGTAGATATGCCGTGGGGGATATCAGGATGCACTAGTTTCATGAAAACTTGGAAGACGATCGCAATAATGGAAAGTACCGTTAAAAATAAACCTCCGTAACTCATCATTTCCAATGGAGCATAACTGAAAGAGAAAATCCCTTTTTTTGCCCACCAAATGTTTTTCCAAAGGTTATTCGTCGTTACCCCATAAGCTCGTTCAGGACGCACGTAATCGACCCCAATTTGTTTGAATCCAAGCCAAGCACGTAAACCCCGTAGAAATTGCTCTTTTTCAGGTAGGGAAACCAGGTGCTCTACCACTTTTCGGTCGATTAATGAGAAATCGCCTGCATCCTTAGGTATATTGATATAGGATAATCTGCTAAAAAGTTTGTAAAATGCTTTATAAGCGATATTCATAAAAAGGGACGCTTCTCTTTTTATCCGACGCCCGTATACGACCTCATATCCTTCCCGCCATTTTTCGGCAAATGCTTCAATAAGCTCAGGTGGGTCCTGCAAATCCCCATCCATCAGAACCACTGCGTCCCCTGTGGAAATCTCCATCCCACTCGAAAAAGCCGCCTGCGATCCAAAGTTACGAGAGTGCTTTATGGCAATAACATGGTTGTCTTTTGAACAAATGTCCTCCAACACCTGCTGAGAATTATCTGGCGAATTATCATTCACAAATATGATTTCATAATTGCAACCCATTTTCGAGAAGGTGGTAATTAATCGATCATACATATCAGGAATTGCTTGCGCATCCTTGTAACAAGCGATAATGGCAGATATGGTTTGTCGTTTTTGAGGGTCCTGAAAAGCAGGTAAAATTCGATCTTCATAACTTGACTCCAACTGCCAATCTGCATATTTCGCTAAACCTTCCTTGAGTGGTACGACTGGTTGCCAGCCTAGATCCTTTAAAGCACGCGTATAATTGCCAACCCATTCCTTGGTGTCCCAATTACGTGCTTGCATGTTGCCCCAACTCGGATTTTGAGAAATTGAAAACTGTTTTTGAACCAGTTCGGTCAAGGAAAGAAGGCTCGTTTTTACTCCTGAACCGATGTTATAGGAATTACCTGCGATGTCTGCATTAACCTTTAACGCGGCCGAAACAAATGCATGAACACAGTCCGAAACATAAACGAAATCACGAGTCGTTTCAGGGCTAACGAGCGGAGGATAAGTTCCTTTTCTGCCCTGTTCAATCATTCTTGGAACTAATCGATCAGGTTCTTCCCAGGGGCCATAAATGGAATACAAGCGCAAATTGAGGCATGGAAGATTTAAAAACTTACCATAATAATTAATTAAATATGCACTTGAAATTTTAGAGACAGCGTAATGAGAATTAGGCTGCAATGCACTTTCCTCATCTGGATTTGTACAATTTAAACCATACTCAGAGCTACTACCTGCATGGATATACGCACGAACACCTTTGCACGCATCCAAAATATTTAACGTGCCCATGAAGTTCGTCTGATAGGTCAAATAATGATTCGACTGCTTCGAGTAGGCTCCATAAGCGGATAAATTAAACACAGTTTTTGGTCGATAATTTTCGAAAAGACTATCGACAGAACTCTTGTAATTTATGTCACAATATAAAAGATGGTCATCCGCAATAGCTAACAGTTTTAATCTCCACGCAGCTTTGGGATTGTGTGAAATCGCATAAACATCCGAACGATATTTACTTAACGTTTCAACGATATTCGTTCCGATGAAACCGCTCGCTCCAAATACAAAAATTGGACCTTCTAACTGTAATATGTCGCTTTCTAAACTCAATTCACTATTATTTAATTCCTGAAATATATGTATGAATGCTTTCTACATCCAAGCCAGACTCCTTCCAATGAAAATCTTGACTTCCATAGGTTTTTGATGGATATCCTTTTGCATTAAAGGCCTCAAAGGTCTCAAAAACGTAGCCCTTCCTAGTCAGTTGGAGTAACAAATATTCTGCCAAACCTCCCCTTTCTACATGCTCCTCAACAACCAACACATTTTTTGAAGTAGCCAGACTCGTTAATAAGGCATCACTAAATTCTAACACAGGAAGCGTCAAAATTGAAAACAAATCCACGTCATCCCGCCCTTCAATGGCTTTAATTGCATTTTTTACAACCGGCCCTTGTGTAATTACTGTCAGGGAGGGTTTTCCAGATGCCGCCTTAACTTGATTGACCGGACCGATTTCCACGGCACTTGGGTAGTTTATCCCTAATCCCAAACGTAAATAGGCTGGTCCATTTCGGTCCACAATCTGTTCTAAACAATAATCCACATCCTCTGAAAATGCCGGCACCCAACAGATCATATTGGGCAATGGGCTTAAACAAGCCAAATCTTCATTGGCATGATGTGTGGCACCCATAATTCCATACCCATAACCTCCACCATTCCCAACGACAAATACCGGATGGTTATGTAGACAAACATCCAATCGAATCTGCTCATACGTGCGATAAACCGCAAATGGTGCAATGCTATATACAAAACTTGGATGACCTTCGTAAGCGAGACCTGCTGCCATGCCGACCATATTTTGCTCAGCCACCCCCGCATTAATAAATCGATCCGAAAATTCTGTTTGAATCTCCTCAAGCGCATTATACCCCAAGTCCCCCGTTAGAAAAACAAGATTCTTGTTTGAGGAGAATAGACTTCTAATTTTAGCTGCAAATTCCTTACGCATGATAATTTTTTTCTAGCGACAAAAGAGCCTCCTCGTATTTTTGAGGATCCATTGGCAAATAGTGCCACTCCATTTTATTTTCCATATACCCCACTCCTTTCCCTTTGATGGTGTCCGCAATGATTACATGAGGTTTGCCATTGGCAGAAGACTTACACTGCGCGATGCTTTGGTTCAATTCATCTAAATTGTGACCATTAACCTCCTGAACGTGAAAACCCAAGGCGCGCCACTTATTGGCATCCGCGGAATCCCCTAAAATATCTGTTGTGACGCCAAATCCTTGTAAGCGATTTCGGTCAATGACAACAATTAGGTTATCCAACTGATTTGAAACGGCAAAATGGGCCGCCTCCCACGTAGTACCTTCATTTGTCTCTCCATCAGACATCAACACATAAACAAAATCTGATTCAGAACGAATCCTCTTACTCTTCGCCATCCCAGTAGCAATTGGGAATCCATGGCCCAAAGAACCTAAAGCAAACGGGATATTCGTATAAGAATTTGCTGACGGATGCGCAGAAAGCTTGGTGCCATTTTGATAAAAAGTTGTAAGCTCCTGATCCGAAATTTCACCTATATGGTTCAACATAATATAAAGCGCCCCGGCTGCATGCCCTTTAGATAAAATCACCCGCTCATCAGCCTCTTTTTGATCAAATAGAGCCATCAATAAATCTAAACAACTTAGTGAGCACGCAATGTGACCACATTTTGCATCAAAATATAATTTTAAGAGTTTTTGCCGCAGCGCTAATTGCATGATTTTTTCAATAAATGTCAAATTTAGCGATTTTAAAGCACTTTTGATAGGTTTTAACCTAAAATGGGCGCTAAACAACTAGACTATTTATTTAATGGTCAATATTATAAATTCAGTACATTCATCTAACAGCATTTACCCAAAATTAAAATCGCCTGAATTTTCTCTAATTATTAGAATTATCTAAAAACATTCCTAATTTGTAGCGAATACGGCAAGATAAATAGCCGGGTTACCCAACAATTTAAGCAGTTATTCAAAATGACATCAATTAAGGACGAGAGAGGCTATAATCAAATTTTTAATGACAGCGTCGCCGCACGCAAAAGAAAAGAAAGGCGTTTCGATTACATGATCTCAAAAATGGATACGCGCAAAGAAGGGCTTTCTATCCTCGAAATAGGATGTGGAACAGGAGAAGGAATCGCCTACATGGTGGAAAAGTTACAATGTCGTGGTGTTGGACTGGACCTTTCTAAAAAATTTTTGAAGATGGCAACGGAAAGATATCAAATGGCGAATCTTTCTTATTTACAAGCTAACTTCAATGATCAATCGGTAATTAACCAGAGCTTGAATAATGAAAAATTTGATTACATCGTTGGAAATGGCATTTTACATCATCTATATTACCATTTAGATGAATCGTTAATTAACTTAAAAAAGTTACTAAAGCCGACCGGGAAAATTATTTTCATTGAGCCAAACCTCTACAATCCATACGTCGCGGCAATATTTTCAATACCGTACCTTCGAAAAAAAACCTTCCTAGAGCCCGATGAAATGGCATTTTCTCGTCCATTTATCGTAAAAAAATGCCAAACAGCCGGATTCAAAAACATCGAGGTAGAAATCAAAGATTTTTTACTCCCAAATACCCCAGAAAGTCTCATTAATCCATTAATCAAAATAGGGGACATTCTCGAAAAGACGCCATTAAGCATCATCGCACAATCTCTATTTATATGCGCCGAATGACATCAACTCAGATTAAACAAAAAAGGTCCGTCTTGAATCAAGACGGACCTTTGTATTCTAACGTGGTGGTAGATCCCGGACTCGAACCGGGGACACACGGATTTTCAGTCCGATGCTCTACCAACTGAGCTAATCCACCTCGTTGCCCATTCGTAATGGGACTGCAAAAATAGAACTAATTTTAATTATTCACAATTTTAGATTAAAAAAGAAGAAAAAACTCCTGTAGCTAATCAACCAAAAAATAAATATTATTGCAAGATTGCCTATAAATCAGTTATTTGCATGCTTATGTCAGCATTAATCGTTTTATCTTCTTTTTTATGGTCGAATCCTCCCAAAGTCGATTCTTCCTACAAAACACAACTCGAACTTCGTGGCTATTTTTCCACACAAGGGAGAACACCACTTTGGCAACGAAGCCTCCATTACGGACAAGTCCCACTGGAATCCAATACGGCTGTAACCATCATTAAACACGAAAAAACGGATAACCTGAAAAAGGATTTAGCCTGGAAGTACACCGTTGAAGCTACAGCCTGGGGAGGTAAATCAACTAATTTTGATTTAACACAAGCCTACGTAAGTGGCCGATTCAAAAAATGGGAACTTTGGGCGGGCCGAAGAAAAGAGGTCTACGGTGTGGGAGATACAACAAACACAAGCGGATTTTATGCCTGGTCGGGCAATGCTGTACCCACTCCGAAAATACAATTTGGTACGAGAGATTACATAAACCTATTTAATGACTGGATAGGTATCCACATGACCTATTCCCACGGTTGGATGGACAATCAAGGTGCTGTGATTAATAGTTATTTGCACCAGAAAACATTGTATGGTCGTATCGGAAAACCCAATAGCCGTTTTTCTCTTTTTGGTGGTCTCAACCACAATGCGACATGGGGCGGAGAAAGCAAGGTTAAAACGGGAGGAATATTCGACACCTACCCTTCTAGTCTTAACACCTACTTTTATGTGGTAACGCTCTTAAAAGATCGAAGTGTGGTAAAAATCGATACCAATTCAACCTGGGATGACACAAATGGATTTTATGGGAATCACTTGGGATCCTTTGACATGGCAATCAAATACCAACCCGAATGGGGCCAAATCTTGCTCTACAAACAAACCGCTTATGAAACGGGACGAGCCCTTTCGTTGGCTCAGTTTAACGATGGCTTAGTAGGACTATCGCTAAAATTCAAGAAGAAGCGCTTGATACAGGAAGTAACCTTTGAATATCTATACACCGCAAACCAGGGTAATTTCATATCTGGTTTTGCTCAATTATTCAAAATCAAAGACCCCCATTTGGTCGAAATTGAGAATTACTACAATAACACTAGAGGAGGTTGGGTCTACATGGGAAAAGGCATCGGAAATCCGATGGTGATTATCGATCGAGAAAGTTCGCAAGGAGGAGGCAATTACTTCGCATTAAACGCAATAAAGGCGTACTTTGTTGGAGTAAAGGGAGTATTGCCTAGTAACATTGCTTACCAGTTAAGGGTTTCACAATCCAATTACAGCTACCCTCGAAATCATACAAAACCTCGGCTAATGGCCTCTGATTTTATTCCACAATTATCTTGGGGGCTTAATCTAGAGAAAATGCTCAATAGGAACTTTGTGGCTCATGCAAATATTTCGGGCGACCAAGGTGAGCGAACCCCAAACACCCTTGGGCTTCAACTGGGATTAAAATACCTCTTCCTATAAAGTTTTAATCGGATTTCGTAATTTTATGCTTCGCCACTTTCTTGGGGCTCAATCTTTCAAGACTTATGATATTACGCACCGAAAATCTAGTTAAAAAATATGGGCAACGACTTGTCAATGACCATATTTCCTATCAAGTCGCTCAAGGCGAAATCGTAGGACTTCTCGGCCCGAATGGTGCAGGAAAAACAACCTCTTTTTACATCGCGACCGGGCTGGTTAAACCCAATTCCGGGAAAGTCTATCTGGATGAATTGGATGTCACCGATTTGCCGATGTACAAACGGGCAAGGTTGGGCGTAGGTTATTTAGCACAGGAAGCCTCGGTTTTTCGTACGTTGACGGTCGAAGAAAATATCCTTGCCGTATTAGAAATGACCCATTTAACGAAGGCAGAACAAAAGGAGAAAACGGAAAGTCTTTTGGAAGAATTTTCCTTAACCCATGTTCGTAAGAATTTAGGACAAGTTTTATCCGGTGGTGAAAGAAGACGAACTGAGATAGCGCGCGCACTAGCCGTTGACCCTAAGTTTATCCTATTGGACGAACCTTTCGCTGGCGTAGATCCCATCGCAGTGGAGGAAATCCAAAGTATCGTAGCAAAGTTAAAATATCGGAATATTGGTATTTTGATTACCGACCATAATGTGGATGAGACACTTTCCATCACGGATCGAGCCTATTTACTTTTTGAAGGTAAAATTTTGAAGGCGGGAACGCCTCAGGAATTGGCAGATGATGAACAGGTTCGCCGACTCTATTTAGGCAAGAATTTTGAGTTGAAAAAGAAATAAGGATGAGAAAAGAGACATTAGCCATTCATTCAACACACTTAAAAGACGAGACGGCCGCATCCATTGCGCCACCTGTTTTTTTAACAACGACATTTGAGCGCTCAGCGGATGGCAGCTACCCCAAAGGGCACATGTATTCACGGAATTCAAATCCGAATCGAGATGTGTTGGAGCAAGGCTTGGCGAAATTAGAGGGTGGAGAAATTGCCTTTGTTTTTGGTTCGGGATTAGCAGCAGTTTCGGCCGTTTTACAATGTTTAAAATCCGGAGATCACGTACTCATGCCCGAAGTGGGTTATTATGCGAGTTATAAATTAGCCGAAGAAATCATGGGGCCTTGGGGTTTGCAGGTTTCTCAAGTAGACATGACTGACCACGCAGCAATCGAGGCAGCGATTCGTCCGGAAACGAAACTAATATGGGTGGAAACACCGGCGAATCCCTTATTAACATTAACCGACATTGAGGCGGTGTGTAAAATCGCACATGCCCGTGGAATAAAGGTGGGCGTCGACAACACCCTAACAAGTCCTATTCTACAAAATCCAATTTCATTTGGCGCAGATATTGTCATGCATGCGACGACCAAATACATTGGAGGTCATTCCGATATCTTGGGGGGAGCTATCGTTTTCAAGGAAGCATCTGAATGGTCGGAGCGTGTAAAACGTGTTCAGATCTTAATGGGGGCTACGCAAAATCCAATGGACTGTTATTTATTGGCCCGTGGATTGAAAACCTTAGCGCTTCGCATGCGAGAGCATAGTAAAAATGCCTTGGAGATCGCTACGCGCCTAGAAAATCACCCCGCGATCGAAAAAGTACATTACCCTGGAATTCCCTCTAATCCACATTATTTGTTAGCCATTAAACAAATGCCCCATGGTCAAAGTGGAATGATCTCCATTCAAATCAAAGGAGATGAGGCACAAGCGCGCGCGGTGGCGAATCAACTTCACTTATTCCAACAAGCCACCAGCCTAGGAGGGGTAGAAAGTTTAGTGGAACATCGCCGCTCGATTGAGGGACCAGGAAGTACAACGCCCGGAAATTTATTGAGATTATCCATCGGCCTGGAGCACGTAGAGGATTTGTGGGAAGATCTAAATCAGGCACTTCTTTCATGAAAAGACTTTTTGATCTATTAGTTGTCATCGTTGCTGCATTGATTTTCGCCATTCCCATGCTTGTGGTGGCAGTGGCGGTTGGCCTGACCTCCAAGGGCCCAATCCTCTACTGGTCGAAACGCGTAGGGAAAAATAATCGTTTGTTTAACATGCCAAAATTCCGGACAATGCGGGTTGATACGCCGGTTTTGCCTACCCACTTGTTGGGAAATCCGGATGCCTATTTAACATCCATCGGTTCATTTTTGCGAAAAAGTAGTTTGGATGAATTACCCCAATTGTGGTGTATTTTACGAGGAGATATGTCGGTCGTAGGACCAAGACCCGCCTTGTCCAATCAGCAAGATTTGATTGATGCTCGGACCGAAAAAGGGATACATTTAATCAAACCCGGCTTAACCGGCTGGGCCCAGGTGAACGGTCGGGACGAAATCGAATTAGCGAAAAAGGTGCAACTAGATTATGAATACCTTGATAAAAAATCACTTATTTTCGATGTTTACGTCGTCCTATTGACTTTTTACAAGGTGGTGAAGCGTGAAGGGATTCAGCACTGACGCGAGTGACGCTGCCGGGGTTAGAAACCCCGGCAGCATCTACCCGGAGCAAGTTCCTATTTTTCCCTAAAAGTTTCCTGATAATCTCAAAAACCCACTTGCAAGTCCCCGAAAGGAAATGCAAATTGCCAAGAAAAACCCCATGCTAATCGCCAAGAAAAACTGGATTTTTGTCCCTGAACCCAATTTGCAAACAGTTCAAGCGTTGGGGGAGGAATTTCAAGCCAACATCAATCCCTATTTTTTGCGCTTACTCGTTTCCCGAAACTTAAACAGCTTAGCTGAAGCAAAAAAATTCATGGTTCCCACCTGGGAACAGCTTTATGATCCCTTTCTCATGAAGGACATGGATAAGGCTGTGGACCGACTGAACCAAGCACTTGAATTTGGAGAGAAAATTTTGATCTATGGCGATTATGATGTCGATGGAACTACATCGGTCGCATTGGTATATAGTTACTTGACGCAGGAATTAGGGGCCGACTGTGATTATTACATTCCCGACCGTTATGCAGAAGGGTATGGGGTATCGCAAGCGGGCGTTCAATTTGCGGCTGACAATGGATATACGCTTATTATTTCCTTGGACTGCGGAATCAAGGCACACGAACGTGTCCTGTGGTGTAAAGATCATGGGATTGATTTCATTGTTTGTGACCACCACCTACCTGAATCAAGTCTGCCGGAAGCTTATGCAGTGCTAGATCCCAAACGAAAAGATTGCGAATACCCCTTTAAAGAACTCACCGGATGCGGCGTTGGATTCAAACTCCTTCAAGCCTTTATTCAGGCTAATGACCTTGAAATGGAACCACTCATAGATCGAATTGATTTATTAGCGGCTTCCATCGCAGCGGACATGGTTCCCATCATGGACGAGAATCGCGTATTGGCCTATTTTGGACTTCAAAAATTAGGTTCAAATCCATGCCCAGGCTTAGGCTATTTGCTACAAAAAGCAAATAAAAAAGCACCCATTCAAATCTCCGATATCGTTTTCTCAATCTCTCCCATCATCAATGCAGCCGGTCGGATGGACCACGCACATGGAGCCGTCAAATTACTCCTCGCTTCTGATAACACCGAAGCCGGCATGATGGCGGAGGCTGTGATCCAACAAAATCTCGACCGCAGGGTGGTGGAAAAAGAAATTGTCCAACAAGCCTTAAAGATGTTTGAAGAGAATACTTTCCTCCAACAGGCGAGTAGTACGGTTCTTTTTCAAGCAGGTTGGCACAAAGGTGTGGTAGGCATTGTTGCGAGTAAAATTCAAGAACATTATTATCGGCCAACCATTATTCTGACAGAATCACATGGACAAATTGTAGGCTCCGCACGCTCGGTGAAGGGCTTCGATGTACATCGGGCTTTAGAACAATGCGCCGATCTGCTTACCCAATTTGGAGGACATACGCATGCCGCAGGCTTGCACCTGAACCCGGAAAATTTACCCGCATTCATTGACCGATTTGAAGCTCTTGTTAAAGCAGGAACAGCCGAAGGCCCCCAAAAAGCGGAGCTTCGGATCGATATGGAAATTCCATTACAAGCCTTGAGTCTTCCCTTTCACGATAATTTATTGGCCCGTTTAGCCCCCTATGGCCCAGGAAATATGTTGCCTAATTTTTTAAGCGCCAATGTCTACCTGTGTCAAGCCCCGCTGATTATGAAGGAAGAGCATCTAAAAATAGTCATCTCAGATCAACCCATGGGACGCGCTTGGGAGGCGGTAGGATTCGGAATTAGAGGTGATTTTTATGAGGGTTTAGTGGAGGCCTATGAAAACCAACTAGCAATTAAAATCGTTTATCATTTGGATATCAATGAATTTAGGGGGGACCGAAAACTGCAATTGCGCATATTAGATCTCGCTCAATAGATGGTAAAAATTGACATTTTTGTTACCTTTGTGTTTTAACTAAAATTGACATGTCGAAAAAAATAATCGTTACAGGTTCGATGGGTCTTATCGGCTCAGAAGTAAGTGAGTATTTCTTAGAAAAGGGATGGGAAGTTCACGGGATTGATAATAATCAACGTGCGATATTCTTTGGACTTCAGGGAGATAACTCGTCCAATAAAGACCGTTTGGCTAAATACGGCAGTCAATATAAATTATATACGAACATTGATATTCGTGACCGCCAAGCGATTTTGGATATTATTCCACAAATTAAACCCGATGCAATCGTTCATACCGCGGCACAACCAAGCCATGACCGTGCTGCTTCGATTCCATTTGAAGATTTTGACACAAACGCAGTAGGTACGTTCAATCTATTAGAGTCTCTTCGCCGTTATTCAACAGAGGTTCCCTTTGTCCATTTATCAACGAATAAAGTATATGGCGATGCCCCTAACTACATCAAAATGAAGGAGTTAGAGACTCGTTATGATTACGATGATAGCGCGTACGAACATGGAATTGCCGAAACATTCAGCATTGACCAATCGAAACACTCGCTATTCGGTGCGTCAAAAGTCTCCGCAGATATCTCTGTACAGGAATATGGTCGTTATTTTAATATGCCAACCGCTTGTTTACGTGGTGGTTGCTTAACAGGCCCCAACCATGCGGGGGTTGAACTTCATGGCTTCTTGAGCTACTTGATCAAGTGTAACATCGAAGAGCGCGAGTATTCCGTATTTGGTTACAAAGGAAAACAAGTTCGGGATAACATTCACTCATACGACGTAGCGCGGTTTATCGAAGAATTCATCAAAGCGCCACGCGTTGCGGAAGTTTACAACATTGGCGGCGGAAAAGACAACTCGGTTTCCATCTTAGAAGCGTTTGATTTAATTGCAAAAATTTCAGGCAAACCGATGAAATATAAATATGTGGACCAAAACCGTATTGGCGACCACATCTGTTATTACAGTGATTTGCGTAAGATGAAGGCGCATTACCCAAATTGGGACATCACAAAATCATTGGAAGACGTCTTCGTGGACATCTATAACCGTTACATGGAAGCATGAAAATATTAATTACCGGAGGTTGTGGGTTTGTTGGGTCCAATTTGGCCGTATTGTTCAAGCAATACTACACGGACTCCGAGGTATATTGCCTGGACAATTTATCCCGTCGGGGCTCAGAAGTAAACCTCCAAAAAGTATTGGCTGCCGGCGGACAATTTGTTCATGGCGATGTCCGTGTTAAAACAGACTTTGATCGAATCCCAGCAGTCGATATCGTAATCGATGCTGCTGCTGAGCCATCGGTTTTAGCAGGCAAAGTACCCGGAGAATTGGAAAACTTGATTGATACCAACTTGAACGGAACAATCAATACCCTCTATTTTGCCAAAAAACATCAGGCTGCGATTATCTTTTTATCCACTTCGCGCGTCTATCCATACGATACCTTAGCGGAAGCAAAATTAGTAGCCTCACCCAAGCGGTTCAATTTATCCAATGAACAGGCCTTGCATGGCTTATGCGAACAAGGAGTTGCCGAAAACTATCCTTTAGAAGGATTAAGGTCCCTATACGGAGCGACCAAATTAGCCTCTGAATACTTTATTCAAGAATTTGCCCATAATTTTGGATTACCTGCCGTCATCAATCGTTGTGGCGTATTAAGTGGTCCCTACCAAATGGGGAAAATAGATCAAGGAGTGATCGTTCTTTGGATGGCAAAGCATTTCTGGAAAGGTCGATTAGGGTATATTGGATATGGCGGATTGGGCCAACAAGCTCGTGACGTACTTCACGTCCGCGACTTATTCCGCTTAGTTCAATGGCAAATTGCGAATTTGGGATTACAAAAAGGTCAAATTTTCAACGTAGGAGGTGGTTTGCAAAATACGGTTTCACTAGCTGAGTTAACAGATTTGTGTACGCAAATCACCGGGAACACAATCGAAATGGGCTCTTCTTTGGAAAATCGCCCAGGTGATTTGCCTATCTATATTACCGATAATAGCAAAATTACGGCATTCAGTGGTTGGAAACCTGAGATCAGTGTTCCTACGCTATTACAAGAAGTTCATGATTGGTTCATCGCAGATGAAGCATCCTTAAAAGCCATTTTAGCCTAATGAAATTAAGCGTCGTATTACCCGCCTACAATGAAGAAGGCTCTATTGAAGAGACCCTTAGAACCCTTTATGCAAAATTGCAGGATGAAAAAATCGACCATGAAATTGTCGTTGTTAATGACAACTCAAAAGATAACACGTTAGGCCTATTAACGACCATTCAAGAAACCATTCCCACATTAGTTGTCCACACGAATCTGGGCCCGAATGGATTTGGCTATGCGATTCGATACGGATTAGAGCGTTTCCAAGGGGATTGTGTTGCAATCATGATGTCGGACCTATCTGATGATCCGGCTGATCTTGTGGCATTCTATCGGAAAATGGTTGCCGAAAACTTAGATTGCGTTTTTGGGTCTCGCTTCATTCGGGGCGGTGCAACTTATGATTACCCGAAACATAAATACCTGATTAACCGCTTTGCCAATACCTTGATTCGTCTGTTATTGGGGATGTCATATAATGACTCAACAAATGCGTTCAAATTATATAAAAAGTCTACGATTTTAGGACTAAAGCCATTTCTCTCTGCACATTTTAATCTAACGATTGAATTGCCACTCAAAGCAATTATTCGGGGGTATAGTTATGGAATCTTACCCAACTCTTGGAGAAACCGAAAGGCAGGAGAGTCCAATTTGAAAATCAAAGAAATGGGAAGCCGCTACCTATTTATTCTTTTGTATGTCATCATCGAAAAATACCTATCGCGTAATGACTACTTGAAACGAGAAAATTAAAATTTTACCCTTTTTCATTAACCAAAAAACCCAAACAAATGAAACTCTTAAAACACTTACCAGCTGTATTATTGGGATTACTTTTCCTTGCCGGAGGAATAACCTTTTTCTTAGGCGTTGGGGCCGACCAACCAATGCCAGGAAGAGCGCCTGAATTCATGAAACTATTTGGCGGAACGGGCTACCTTGCGGTCGTAAAAGTTTTAGAAATCATTGGAGGTGCTCTGATCTTATTCCCAGCACATCGCGCAAAAGCACTCCTAATTTTAGGACCTATTGCCGTAAATATCTTGTTATTTGATATCTACATCGCCGGATCCATCATGGGCGTAGGAATCGTCAGTGTAATTTTGGTATTGATTCAAGCTTACTTAGATCAAGATAAATTCAAAGCACTTTTATAATAAAAAAGCCATCCAAAAGATGGCCTTTTTATTATCCCAATAAATACTTTTTGAATCCTTCGAAATCCGTTCCCATGGGAATGGATTTTTTTTCTTTATCAAGAAGCTCGGCTAATCGAGCAGGAACCTCAACTTGCGTACCTAAGGTCGCTTCGACCGTGGGTAAGAATTTCGCATAATGTGCCGTCGACAACATCACGCCATAGAAATCTCCGGCATTGTCTGCTTCATATTGTTTCAAGCCATCATACGCCACGGCCGTATGCGGACACATGACATAACCCGTGCGCTGATAAACCTCCAGCATGATATCTTTAGTCGTCTCATCCGAAGTGAAATAACCCTTCACCAAAGAACGGACCTTCTCAATATCCGTTCCAGCTAAAATCTGCATGCGAATGAAGTTGGATGGAGCACCTACGTCCATCGCATTCGAAATCGTTTCCACAGAGGGCTTAGGCTCATAATTTCCCGTAGCTAAATAATCCGGCACGGGATGATTGGCATTGCAAGCCGCCACAAAAGCCTGAATTGGTAAACCCATTTGGTAAGCCATCAAGCCCGCACTTAAATTCCCGAAGTTGCCCGAAGGAACACTGAATACCACGGGCTTCTGAATTCCTTGCTTGCGCAAGGCTGCATAAGCCGCAAAATAATAGAAGGATTGCGGAATCAACCGCGCAATATTAATCGAATTGGCCGAAGCCAAATTAAACGCTGAACGCAAATCAGTATCCAAAAATGCCTGCTTGACCAATCGTTGGCAATCATCAAAAGTTCCGTCTATTTCCAAAGCCGTCACATTGCCTCCCAGCGTCGTCAACTGCTTCTCTTGAATATCAGATACCTTACCCCTTGGATACAAAATCGTCACCGAAATACCCGGCGTATTGTAAAAACCCTGAGCCACCGCACCACCCGTATCTCCCGAAGTCGCCACCAGAATACGAATCTCCCGTTTGGCCTTCAATAAATAATGCGACATGATCGCCGCCATAAAGCGCGCGCCAAAATCCTTAAACGCCATGGATGGGCCATGAAATAATTCCAACACACCCACATTTTCCTCCAAGGGCACCACAGGCGCCTCAAAAGTCATCGATGAATCAATGATCCCCTCAATTTCTGCAACCGACAAATCATCGCCCAAAAGGTTTTGACAAACGGCTTTAGCGATTTCAGGTAGCGAAAGCGTAT
>JACCDL010730520.1_pt1 | contig 20401 bp, 16 predicted proteins | sample 7441931 | NCBI WGS metagenome assembly JACCDL01 (sample SAMN15323437, study PRJNA562643) | freshwater metagenome | isolation source: river surface water | place: USA:Blue River Watershed | collected 2017-08-16 | reverse complement strand
TTTTTTGGTCAGGGCCTTGGAGCCGCCCTTGCCGTCGTCGTCGTCGGAATCGTCGAATTCGTCGAAGTCTTCTTCGGCCACGTAGTCATCGGCTTCATCCGTGTTGCTGAAACCGTCCACCACGGTGGAGATGACGACTTTGCCTTCGCGGATTTCCTCGGCCATGCGCAGGATTTCGGCGATGGTGGCGGGAGACGCGCTGATGGCCTCCATCATGTCCATCAAGCCGCCTTCGATGCGCTTGGCGATTTCAATTTCGCCTTCACGGGTCAGCAGTTCCACCGTGCCCATCTCGCGCATGTACATGCGCACTGGGTCAGTGGTGCGGCCGAATTCGCTGTCCACCGTCGAGAGGGCGGCCTCGGCTTCTTCCTCGGCCTCTTCTTCGGTGGAGGCCGTGGGGGCGTTGTTGTTCAGCAGCAGGGTTTCAGCGTCTGGCGTTTGCTCATAGACGGCCACGCCCATGTCGTTCAACATGGAGATCACGACTTCCAGCGTTTCGGCGTCGACCAGCTTGTCAGGCAAGTGGTCGGAGATTTCACCGTGGGTCAAATAGCCACGCGTCTTGCCCAGTTTGATCAGGGTTTTCAGGCGCTGGCGACGCTTGAGCAGGTCTTCCTCCGACAGCACCGTCTCGTCAAGACCGAATTCTTTCATCAGCGCACGCTCTTTGGACTTGCTGATCTTCATGCGCAGCGGTTTGACCTTCTCAGTGCTGGCCTCTTCGGCCACTTCAGGCTCAACCAATTCCAGCAGGTCTTCGTCCTCGCTTGGCGTGGGTGCGGCTTTGGCGTTGGCCTTGCCTTTTGCCGCAGGCTTGCCGGCCTTGGGCGGCGGGCTGTGCTCAGCGGCAGCGTTTTTGACGGGAGCCGACTTGGGGGCTGTAGCCTTGGCGCCAGGGGTTTTGGCCACTGCCTTCGGGTCGGCTTTCGCTGGCGCAGCAGGTTTTTTGGGGTCGGCCTTGGCGGCCGGCGCAGCTTTGCTGGCAGCCACGGGCTTGGTTGCCGGTTTCACAGGGGCTGCCTTGGCCACAGGCTTAGCAGCAGACTCAGCAACAGGCTTGGCTGCGGTTTTGGCAGCAGGCTTGGCGGCCTGGCTGGCAGCGGCTTTCGCGGGGGGCTTGGCCGCCGCTTTGGGCGCTGCAGCTGGTTTGGCCGCAGGCTTGTTCACTGCCTTCGTGGCAGCAACGGTTTTTGACAGGGGCTTGGCAGCCGTCTTGGCTGCCGGTTTGGCAGCAGCAGGCTGGGACTTACGGTCAGGCATCTTGTTCCTCGACAGCAAACGACAAAACCAGCGACCCATCTCGGGACGCCACGAAGCTCAACAGGGGAGGCAAGCGAGGAGGGCGAACATTTGGTGTGCAGTCCTTGCGGGTTTGGGCGGGTCGTGCATCGGTGTCACGGTTGGCCTCTCCGGAGGTGCTGCTGTCGCACTTGCCTAAGTGGGTTGGATTATACCCGAGGGTGTGGATTTCAACTGCGCGTAGCGAGCGCTCAGGGTCTTGAAGCGTTCGTACAGCGCAGGGTCCGTGGCCACGTGGGGGGCCATTTCGCTCAACTGGGCCGAAATCTGGGCTTTTTCCATCTCGTGCAGGATGCTGGCGAGCTCGCCCTGGTCATGCTCAAGTTCAGAGGGTGCCTGTTCCACCAAGGCACACAGCCAGGATTCTTGCGGGTGTCCACGCAACGCCTCACGCAGGGCGGCCCAGGGTTGCACCCCCTGCTCGTGCAATTGGTGGTCCAGCCAGGCCAGTACGTCGCCGTGGGGCGAGGGCAGTTCGCACAGCAGGGTTTGCTGGGTCGGAGAAAGCTCCTCCCAGGCGGCCATGGCGCTGAACAGCAGTTGCACCGCGCGGTCCTGGCGCGGAGCCGCTTGGCGACGCAGCCCCGTGGAGGGGGGCGGACTGGTGCGTCGCTTGAACGAGGGGTTGGAGGCGCCACCCCAGCGGGGTTTGACGTGACCTTGACCAGCCTGGCCAGCGCCGCGATCCCCCGTCGAGCCACCCGTCTGGGTGCGGGCGTTGCCAGGCGCGTCAGCTGACCACAGGCGTTGCAACTCGTGTGACCCGATCTGCACCAGATCGGCCAGTTCGTTCAGGAGCTGGGTTTTCAACACACCGTCGGGCAAGGGCGTCCACAGGGGGCGAGCCTGGCTGGCCAGCAGGGCTCGCCCTTCGGCCGTGGCCAGGTCGCAGCCTTCACGGGCGGTGTCGATCAAAAATCGGCTGAGCGGGGTGGCGTCGTGCACACTGCGGGCAAAGGCGTCGGCGCCAAATTCGCGCACAAAGCTGTCGGGGTCGTGCGGGTCCGGCAGAAACAGGAAGCGGATGCTGCGCACATCGGTGGCATAGGGGAGGGCGCCGTCCAGGGCTTTGCGCGCCGCGCGCCGGCCCGCAGCATCGCCATCGAAGCTGAACACCACCGAGTCGGTCACGCGAAACAGTTTTTGCACATGTTCGGTGGTGCAGGCCGTGCCCAGCGTGGCCACAGCCTGGGCAAAGCCCAGTTGCGCCAGTGCCACCACATCCATGTAGCCCTCGGTGACCAGCACGTAGCCAGCGTCGCGGATGGCCTGACGCGCCTCAAACAGTCCATACAGCTCCCGCCCCTTGCTGAACACCGGCGTTTCGGGCGAGTTGAGATACTTGGGCGTTCCCTGTCCCATCACCCGTCCGCCAAAGCCAATGCATTCACCACGGATATTGCGGATGGGAAACATGATGCGGTCGCGGAAGCGGTCGTAGCGTTTTTCTTCCGCGCCGTCCTCGTGTTGATGGATGACGAGGCCGCTCTCTACCAGCACGGCGGCCTGGTAGTCGGGAAACACGCTGGCCAGGCTGCGCCAGCCGTCTGGCGCATAGCCCAGCCCATAGCGCTTGGCGATGTCGCCGGTCAGCCCGCGCCCCTTCAGGTAGGCAATGGCCTGGGGCGATTGCTTGAGCTGTTGCTTGTAGGCGGTGGCTGCCTGTTCCAGCACGTCAGTGATGGTGGCCTGCTGTTCGCGGCGCTCAGCGGCGCGCTGGCGTTCGGCGGGATCGACCTCCTCCTCGGGCACCTGCATGCCGTAGGTGTGGGCCAGGTCTTTGACCGCCTCCACGAAGTTCATGCCGGCGTGTTCCATCAGAAAGCCGATGGCATTGCCGTTTTTGCCGCAGCCGAAGCAGTGAAAGAACTGTTTGGTGGGGCTGACCGTGAAGGAGGGCGACTTCTCGGCATGAAACGGACACAGCCCCATGTAATTGGCGCCGCCTTTTTTCAATTGCACATGGCGACCCACCACCTCGACCACGTCGGCGCGGGCGATGAGTTCCTGGATGAAGTGCTGGGGAATGGCCACGGGGAGATTGTCGGTGATCTGGGGCGGCGCGGTTCAATCCGACCGCATGCGCTCAGGACCAGGATGTCGACAGCCTAGTCACCCGCGGCTGTGCCCTCGCGCCGAGGGTCGATACCAGCGGCCCAGCGCGGTTGCCCGGGCGTGCCCAGGTTGACCAGCACATGCAGGCCGCTGGCCATGGGGAGGGGGTGGACCGGCGCCCCCAGCCCTTGCAATTGCGCTTGCCATGACGGGCTGAAGCGACCCGCCTCCACCAGGGTGGGGCCGTTGAGCGAGGCCACATGCGGCAACGCCACGGCCTGTTCGGGTGGCAATTGGTCCTGAAACAGCGCCAGGAGGGTCTGGGCCACATAGGGAATGATCAGAGACCCGCCAGGGCTGCCCACCACGGCGAGCAATCGGTGGTCGTGGGCGTCAAACACCAGGGTCGGGGACATCGAGGAGCGCGGTCGTTTGCCCGGTTGTACGCGGTTGGCGACCGGGCGGCCGTTGGCGTCGCGCGGGGAGAAGCTGAAGTCGGTGAGCTGGTTGTTCAGCAGGAACCCCCCGACCATCAGGCGCGCGCCCATGCTGCTCTCGATGCTGGTGGTGAAACTCACAGCCTGCCCACGGCCATCGACAACGCTGAGGTGCGAGGTGCCTTGCTCGGGTTGGTCCGGCATCGGGGCCCAGGCCACGGGCTGGCCGCCAGGTTGCCCCGCCGGCGCGGTGCGCACGGAGGGCGTGGTGGGCAGGGCGGGCAGCAGGCGTGCCCGCTCGGCCAGGTAGTCGGGGGCCAGCAGCGAGCGCCAATCACCGCCGGGGGCGGGCACAAAGGCTGGATCGCCGACATAGGCGGCACGGTCGGCAAATGCCAGGCGGTTGGCTTCGGTGAAGAGGTGGGTCCAGAGCACGCTGGGCATCTCTGACAGCGCCGGTGATGTCAGTGGCGACTGGAACAGGGTCGAGCGTTCCAGCAGCCCCAGAATCTGTGCGATGGCGAGCCCCCCCGAGCTTGGCGGCGGCATGCCACACACGCGCAGGGGCCGACCACCCAGGGACTGCGTCTGGCACAAGGCGGGTCGTACCACGGCGGTATAGCGCTGTAGGTCGTCCATGTGCAAGCGCCCCGGGTTTGTCGGGTGTTGACGCACCCGTTGCACCAACTCATGGGCCAGTGGGCCCTGGTAGAGCGCATCCGCTCCACGTCGGGCAATGAGCCTCAAGGTGCGCGCCAGGGCTGGGTTGCGCAAGCGATGCCCGACGGGCCAGGCTTGGCCTTGGGGGTTCAGGAAGTAGGCCGCTGCCACGGGGTCATGCTGCAAGGAGGTGGTCTGGTCCTGGATGGCCTGGTGCAGCCGCGCACTGACCGCAAAGCCTCTCTCGGCCAGCTGGATGGCCGGTTCAACAAGACGAGGCCAGGGCAGACGGCCGTGTTGTTGATGGGCGAGTTCGAGCATGCGCAACACGCCAGGAGTGCCCACCGAGCGTCCGCCCGCCACCGCGTGTGCCCAAGGCATGGGGGTGCCGTCGGGTTGTAGAAACAGCGATTCGTCCGCTTCCAGCGGGGCGGTTTCGCGGCCATCGAGCGCCACCACCTCGGCGCCTTGGGACAGCAGCATGAAGCCCCCGCCGCCCAGACCGCTGGATTGCGGCTCGACCAGCGTCAGCACCAGTTGAGCGGCGATGGCGGCGTCCACCGCACTGCCGCCCTGGCGCAGCAACCGCCAGCCGGCGTCGGTGGCCAATGGGTGGGCCGTGACGATGGCCCGGTGGGTAAAGCGGGGAGCCGGTTTGTCCTGCCACGGGCTGGCAGGCTCCGGGGTGGCGCGGGGGTCGACCTGTGCCCAGGCCAAGGCGCCAGCCAGGGTCCAGCCCAGCAAGCCGCCCATGGCCAGGCGTATCCATCGTCCACGCGTGCAGCAGGCCGTCAGCAGGCCCCTGCGAGCCGGGCGCTCAGCGCGGAGCCAGTCGAATAGCGCCATCGAGGCGAATCACCTCGCCGTTGAGCATGTCGTTTTCGAAGATGTGACGCGCCAGGCGTGCGTAATCTTCGGGCGTGCCCAGACGGGATGGGAAAGGGACGCCCGCGGCCAGTGAATCCTGCACCTCCTTGGGCATGGAAAACAGCATCGGGGTGCCAAAGATGCCGGGGGCAATCGTCATGTTGCGAATGCCGTTGCGGGCCAGATCGCGTGCAATCGGCAGGGTCATGCCCACCACGCCGCCCTTGGAGGCGCTGTAGGCGGCCTGGCCTATCTGGCCGTCAAAGGCCGCGACCGAGGCGGTGGAGATGATGACCCCACGCTCTCCGGTGGCCTCGGGCTCGTTGCGGCTCATGGCGGTGGCAGCCAGGCGAATCATGTTGAATGTGCCCACCAGGTTGACCATGATGGTCTTGGTGTAGGTGGACAGGGTATGAGGGCCGTTCTTGCCAATGGTTTTCTCAGCGGGCGCAATGCCGGCGCAATTGACCAGGCCCATCAGCTTGCCGCGTGCAACGGCAGTGTCCACCACCCGTTGTCCATCCGCTTCGTTCGAGACGTCGCAATGCACGAATTGGCCGCCAATGTCGCGCGCCACGGCCTCGCCTTTGTCGGTCTGCATGTCGGCGATGACCACATGCCCCCCCTGCGCAGCGAGCATGCGCGCGGTGCCTTCACCCAGCCCGGAGGCGCCACCCGTGACGATAAAAACCTTGTCTGCAATCTCCACGACATCCTCCGTTGGGTTGATGAAATCAGACGGTGGATTATCACAGAGCGCCTGCGCCAGGCCCGAAACGGCGACAATCCGTCACCATGAAATTTGCCCCTTTGATCTGCTCTCTGGCGTTGTCAGGTTTGGTGATGCTCTCGGGGTGCAGCACGGCACCCACCACCCCTGTGTCGGCCAGTGCGACTGGCGTGCCCTCCGCCCCGGTCTCCGCGTCCAACGTGGGCGCAGTGGGGGCATCGGCCAGCGAGGCCACCCCCAGGGTCGAGCCGCCCCCTGCCCCCAAACGACCCCTGAAGCTGGGACTGGCGCTCGGTGGCGGCGCTGCCCGTGGCTTTGCCCATGTGGGGGTGATCCAGGTGCTCGAGGAGGCGGGGATTCATCCCCACTTGGTGGTGGGCACCTCGGCGGGCAGCCTGGTCGCAGCGCTGTATGCCAGCGGGAAAAACGGGACGCAGCTGCAGCGCGTGGCGGAAACGATGGAAGAGGCCACCTTGACCGACTGGACCATTCCCTGGTTGTCGCGGGGAATGATGCGGGGTGACGCGCTGGCGCGTTACGTTGCGAGCCAAACAGGCGGACGTCGCATTGAGGACGTGCGTGTGCCCCTGGGCATTGTGGCGACGGATTTGCACAGTGGGCAAGGCATGCTGTTTCAGCGGGGCGACATCGCCACGGCCGTGCGTGCCTCCAGCGCCGTGCCCTCGGTGTTCGAGCCGGTTCGCATTGGTGGTCGAGACTATGTCGATGGCGGTCTGGTCTCGCCCGTGCCGGTGCGCTACGCCCGACAGATGGGGGCGGATCTGGTACTGGCGGTGGACATCTCCAGCGCCCCGGAGGGTAACAAGGCGTCTGACATGCTGCAAATTTTGTTGCAGACCTTCACCATCATGAGCAAGAGCATCAATGGGTTCGAATTGAAGGAGGCCGATGTGGTGGTGCGACCGGCCCTGAACAACGTGGGCAGTGCGGCTTTTAGCGAGCGGCGACGCTCGATCGAGGCGGGGCGGCAAGCCATGTTGCAAGCGTTGCCCCAATTGCGCGAAATGCTGGCCCTGCGCTGAGCCAAAAAAAGGGGCCCGTCAAGAGACGGGCCCTGAAGGATCCCTGAACCCGAAGGTGTCGAAAGGATCCGAGGAGGCAACTGTTGAGGGAGCTGACAAGATCGCACCCACAGGGGGCAGGGCGTCAGACCCCGAGAAAAATCAACGCTTGCGCGCAGCGGTCTTGGCAACGCCAACAGCAGAGCTGACGGCCGAGCTGGTCATGGCTTGCAGGTTGGCTTGCGCGGCTTCGGTAGCTTGCTTGACGACTTTCTGGACGCTGTCCAGGGCGTTGTTGCTGGCAGCCAGCGAGCTCTTGAAGAGGGCCATCACCGGCTCGGTGCCGGCCGGAGCGCTCTTGGAGGCGGAATCCACATAGCCGACCACGGCTTGCTGGGCCTGGCTGGTTTGCTGCTCGAAAGCCTTGGTGAACTCGGCGCTGGTGGCGCTGGCGATGTCGAACACATGGCGGCTGTAGGCAGCGGCTTTCTCGGCCAGGGGCTGTGCAGCGGCCGTTTGCAGGGCGACCAATTCCTGGGCGTCTTTGACCGACAACAGGGCGTGGGCGTGCTGGGCCGACTCGTTCAAAGCGGCTTTGCTGGCGGCGAGGTTCAACTCGACCATCTTTTCGACACCTTGGAAGGCTTTTTCGGTCAGGCCGAACAGCACGTCGAAATTGGCTTTTTGGGAAGAGGCGATTTGGTCAACGGTCAACATGGATAACTCCTGGTCAGTGGTAAATGGGTTGGCACGGCATCCATCGAGAGATGGTTATGTTGCAATGCAGCATGCGACCGAGTATAGGGTGAACACCCCCGTGATCCAGGTGTTTTTGCTGCTCTGCAGCATTTTTAGAGAGCGCATCCTAAAACGGCGGGGCATGCATCTCTTGTCACAATCAGCCCCTCTGTGAAAGTCTTTTACGCCACCCCCAACGCCCAGCAGCTGCCGCCCGGACACCGATTCCCGATGGGGAAATACGAGATGTTGCGAACGCGCCTGGCCGCCGAACTGCCCTTGCTGCGCACCGAGTTGGCACCACCCGTCAGCGATGGCGAGCTGGCACTGGTGCACACGCCGGCGTACATCGAGGCGGTGCAGAACGGCACGCTGAGTGCAGCGGCCATGCGCGAGATCGGATTTCCCTGGAGTCCCGGCATGGTGGAGCGAGCCCGTGGGTCCAGCGGTGCCACCATCATGGCCTCGCGTGTCGCGGTGCAGGAGGGCGTGTCTGCCAATCTGGCCGGCGGCACCCACCATGCCTACCGGGACAAGGGCAGTGGGTTTTGCGTCTTCAACGATGTGGCCGTGGCGACCCGCTTGATGCAGACGGAGTGGGCCCGAGGGCTCGCACGCTCCACGCAGGAGCGAACCCTGCGGGTGGCGGTGATCGATCTGGACGTTCACCAGGGCAACGGCACGGCCAGCATCTTTCAAGGGGACGACTCGGTGTTCACGCTGTCCCTGCACGGCGCGCGCAATTTCCCCTTTCGCAAGGAACCTGGGGACCTGGATGTGGACTTGCCCGACGGGTGCGGCGATGACGACTATCTGCATGCGCTGGAGCAAGCGCTGGATGAATTGGCCCGGCGCTTTGAGCCGCAGCGGGTTGTCTACCTGGCTGGCGCGGACCCCCACGAAGGCGATCGTCTGGGTCGCTTGAAGCTGAGCTTTGATGGACTCGAGGCGCGGGATCGGCGGGTGTTCGACTGGGCCTGGCAACGGCGATTGCCGCTCACCCTGGTGATGGCCGGGGGCTACGGTCATCGCATGGAGGACACCGTGCAGGTGCAGATGAACACCTTCGCGGTCGCCTTGCGTTACTGGCAGACCTGGCAACGCTGGCAAAATCGCTCCTCATGACTTCGTCGACCGCCCCCTCTCGTCCTGCGCCCGAACCGCGCGGCGCCTACAAGGTCTTTCGTGACATCACCACCCGCTGGATGGACAACGATGTCTACGGTCACGTCAACAACGTGGTGTACTACGCCTGGTTCGATGCCGCGGTCAATGCCCACCTGATTGAGCACGGCGCATTGGACATCCACGCGGGCCAGACCATCGGCCTGGTGGTGGAGACGCACTGCAACTACTTTGCGCCGTTGGCTTTTCCGCAAACGGTGCAGGCGGGCATTCGGGTGGCCTCGATCGGTTCGTCCAGCGTGCGCTATGAAATCGGACTTTTTGCCCAAGGGGACGACCTTTGTGCCGCCAAAGGGCATTTCATTCACGTGTATGTCGACCGCCAAACGCGTCGTCCCGTGGCCTTGCCAGACAACTTCCTCTCTGTGTTGAAAGCACTCGCATGACCCTTGACCCCCGCACCTTTGATGACCTGGTCCGGTCCCGTAACTCGGTTCGCGCATTTACCCTGCAACCGGTCCCACGCGAGTTGATCACCGAGATCCTGGCGATTGCCAGCCGCGCGCCCTCGGGCACCAACACACAGCCCTGGCAGGTGTATGTGCTGCAAGGGACCTCGCGTGACGCCTTGGCGGACAAGGTGTGCGCGGCCCATGATGCCTTGGCGGCAGATCCCTCGCTCGCCTCCCAATACCAAGATTCCTACGACTACTACCCCACCAAGTGGTTTGACCCGTACCTGGCTCGACGCCGCGAAAACGGCTGGGGCCTGTATGGTGTGCTGGGGATTCAACGTGGCGAGAAAGAGAAGATGCACGCCCAGCATCAACGCAACTTCCGTTTCTTTGACGCTCCGGTGGGGTTGATGTTCACCGTGGACCGCGGACTTGGGCGCGGCTCACTGCTGGACTACGGCATGTTCCTGCAAAACGTGATGCTGGCGGCACGTTCGCGAGGCCTGGACACCTGCCCGCAAGCGGCCTGGACCAATTACGCGAACATTGTCATGCCGCACATCGGCGCGGGCGATCACGAAATGCTGATCTGTGGCATGTCGCTGGGCTGGGCGGACCACAGCGACAAGGTCAACAGCTTCATCACACCACGCGAGCCGGTTGAGCAGTTCACCCACTGGTGCGAGTGACGGAGTCGCCATGATCATCACGAGCCTGCTCGACACCGACCTCTACAAATTCACCATGATGCAGGCGGTGCTGCATCAGTTCCCGGGGGCACAAGTCGAGTACAAGTTCCGATGCCGCCAGCCCGGTGTTCAACTGGCACCGTTTGCCGATGAGATACGCAGCGAAATTCGATCCTTGTGCAGTCTCACGTTTCAGGAAGGTGAACTGTCCTGGTTGCGGGGCTTGCGTTTTATCAAGAGCGATTTTGTCGACTTCCTGAGCCTGTTTCGCCTGAATGAAAAATGCATTCAGGTGCGCCCGCTGTCCACCGGGGAAATCGACATCACGATCCAGGGTCCCTGGCTGCACACCATTTTGTTTGAGATACCGGTGCTGGCGATTGTCAACGAGGTGTACTTCCGCAACACCCAGCCCGTGCCCGATTTCATTGAGGGACGTCGTCGCCTGGATGAAAAAATCCGCTCGCTGCAAACCGATGCCTTGCGCGAACTCAAGATTGCCGATTACGGCACCCGTCGTCGCTTTTCTCGGGCCTGGCAGGAAGAGGTGCTGCGCGTGCTCAGCAATCGCCTGGGCACCGGGATCAACGGTCAACTGGCGGGCAGCAGCAATGCATTGCTGGCCATGAAGCTGGGCCTCACGCCGCTGGGCACCATGGCGCATGAATACCTGCAAGCCTGTCAGGCGTTAGGGCCACGGTTGCGCGACAGCCAGGTGTTCGGCTTCGAGTCGTGGGCGCGCGAGTACCGGGGCGACCTGGGTATTGCGCTCAGCGATGTGTATGGCATAGAGCCTTTCCTGCGAGACTTCGACCTGTATTTCTGCAAGCTCTTTGATGGTGCCAGGCATGACAGCGGAGATCCCTTCGAATGGGGCGAGCGCATGATTGCGCACTACCGTCATCACCGGGTGGACCCGCGCACCAAGACGCTGATCTTCAGCGACAGCCTGACCGTGCCTCGCACCATCGAGTTGTATCAGCAGTTCCGTGGCCGTTGCCAGCTGGCTTTCGGCATTGGCACCAACCTGACCAATGACCTGGGCTACGAGCCCCTGCAGATCGTGATCAAGATGGTGAGGTGCAACGGGCAGCCCGTGGCGAAGCTCTCCGACACGCCCGCCAAGAACATGTGTGAAGACGAAAAATACCTGGCGTATCTGCGCCAGGTCTTCGACATTGAACAACCCGACTGAAGACAAGACCATGACGAAACCTGCCTTGCTGGTGGCCCGCGCCATTTTCCCCGAAACCCTGCACGCACTGCAACAGGTGTTCGATGTGGACTACAACGCTTCCGATGAGGTGTTCACGCCAGCTCAGTTGCAGCAACGTCTGCAGGGCAAGCAGGCGGCATTCACGACCGGCAGTGAGCGCATCGATGCGGACGTGGTGAAGGCTTGCCCCCAGTTGCGCATCGTGGCCAACATGGCAGTCGGGTTCAACAACTTCGACACCACCGCGTTGACGCAGGCGGGTGTGGTGGCCACCAACACGCCGGATGTGCTGACCGAGACCACCGCCGATTTTGGTTTCGCCCTGCTCATGGCCACGGCCCGCCGCGTCTGTGAGAGTGAGCATTTTTTGCGCGCCGGTCAGTGGAACAAATGGAGCTTTGATTTGTTTGCGGGTGCTGAAGTGCATGGCAGCACCTTGGGCATCATTGGCATGGGACGCATCGGTCAGGGTATAGCGCGACGTGCTGCCAAGGGTTTTGGCATGCAGGTGCTGTACCACAACCGCTCCAAACTTTCGGCGCAGATGGAGGCCGAGTGCGGTGCGCGCTGGGTCGACAAGGAAACGCTGTTGCGCGAGGCCGATCACGTGTTGCTGGTGGTGCCGTATTCAGCTGCCACGCACCACACCATTGGTGCGGCGGAGCTGTCCCTGATGAAGCCCACGGCCACCCTCATCAACCTGGCACGTGGGGGCATTGTGGATGACGCCGCATTGGCGCAAGCGCTCCAGGAGCGACGCATCGCGGCGGCTGGACTCGATGTGTTCGAAGGAGAACCCGTGGTGCATCCCGGGCTGCTGAAGGTGCCCAACGTGGTGCTGACCCCTCACATTGCGAGCTCCACCGTCAAGACGCGGCTGGCCATGGCCAACCTCGCTGCTGACAACCTGATCACCTATATCCAGCACGGCCGTGCCCTGACGCCGGTGAACCCCGAGGTGCTCACGGCCCCACAGCGTCGCGCGTGAGCGCGACCGTGTGAAGGCTCTTCAGGGTCGGCATGTTCGGTGATCTGCTTCGTCTGATACTGGGCCAGATCTGCCTGCACGCCTGCATGACGGGTTTTCGCATGGCAGCGCCATTGCTGGCCCTGCGCAATGGGCAGACGGCGTTGGCGGTAGGCCTGCTGTTGTCGTGCTTTGCGCTGACGCAAATCTTTTTGTCGATTCCGGCGGGTCGCTTTGCAGACCGTCACGGCTTCAAACGGCCCATGATGCTTGGCGTTGTCGTGGCCAGTCTTGGCACGGCCGTGGCGGTGGTGTGGCCCATCTTCCCTGTGCTGTGCCTGAGCGCCTTGTGTTGCGGCGGTGCTGCGGGGGTGGCCATTCTGGCCTTGCAGCGGCATGTGGGGCAGGCGGCCAGCAACCACGACGAACTCAAGCGTGCGTTCAGCTGGCTGGCCATTGGTCCCGCAGTGTCCAACTTCATGGGGCCGTTGGCTGCGGGTCTGATGATCGACCATGTCGGGTTCCGGTCGGCCTTTGCCTTGCTGGCCGCTTTGCCACTCCTGTCCTGGTTTTGTGTCCGATCTGTGAAGGAAATCCCGGTTCCCCCGGCAGCGGACGTTCCCCAGCAGCAACGGGTGTGGGATCTGCTGCGTGCCCCGATGTTTCGCCGCTTGCTCATCGTCAACTGGTTTCTCTCGTCCTGTTGGGATGTCCACACTTTCATGGTGCCAGTGATTGGACACGAGCGCGGCATCAGTGCCTCGGCCATCGGGGCGGTGCTGGGTGTGTTTGCCCTGTCGGCCGCGCTGATCCGCTTGCTCTTGCCCAGCATTGCAGCGCGATTGCCGGAGTGGAAGATTCTGGGTGTCGCCATGTTGATGACCGGCCTGTTGCTGGGGCTGTACCCCTTCATGGACCAAGCCTGGACCATGGGGGTGCTCTCCGCCTGCCTAGGGCTTTTTCGGGGTGCCGTGCAACCCATGGTGATGAGCACCATGCACCAGATCACCCCGCAGCAACGTCAGGGTGAAGCCCTGGGGTTGCGCCTCATGACGATCAACGCGTCCAGCGTAGTGATGCCGATGATGTTTGGCGCCTTGGGCGCCAGTGTGGGGGTGAGTGGCGTCTTCTGGCTGGTGTCGCTCAGTGTGGCGTCCGCGTCAAGACTGGCGTTGCAACTCAAAGTCCGTAAGCCTGACGGATGATGTTCCAAGCCTCGTCCACTTCGTCGACGTAACGAAACAATTCGAGATCCGCCGCTTCGATGGCGCCTTCCTCGACCAGCATGTCCAGGTTCATCAGGCGCTTCCAGTAGTCGCTGCCAAACAGCACGATGGGAATAGGGCGGGCCTTGCGGCACTGCACCAGGGTGAGCGTTTCAAACAGTTCGTCCAAGGTGCCAAATCCGCCAGGAAAGGCCACCAGTGCCTTGGCTCGCATCACAAAGTGCATTTTGCGCAGGGCAAAGTAGTGGAACTTGAAGCTCAGCCCCGGCGTGATGTAGGGGTTGGGCACCTGTTCGTGCGGCAGCGCGATGTTCAGTCCCACGCTGATGCCCCCAGCCTCGTGGGCGCCTCGGTTGGCGGCTTCCATGATGCCAGGGCCTCCGCCGGTGCAGACATACACCCGCTTTTCGGGGGGCAGGCCCATGCTGTAGTTGGTGATGAGCGCGCCGAGTTCGCGTGCGCGCTCGTAGTAGCGCGCGTTGCGCAGCCGGGCCTGGGCGCGACGCTTGACGCTGTCGTCTGTCTGAGCCTGGGCGTGCTTCCATTCTTCCAGGGCGTCGGCTTCACTGCGAAAGCGAGCACTGCCAAAAATCACCACGGTGTGGTCAATCCCTTTTTCCTGTTGCGCCAGATCGGGCTTGAGCAGTTCCAGCTGAAAGCGGATGCCGCGCGTCTCCCGTCGCAACAAAAATTCGGTGTCGGCAAAAGCCAGCCGGTTGGAGTCCGGCGAGAGGGGTTCAATCAGGTCGTGCTGGGCACGAAGAATCTCCCAGGCTTGGGGGAGTCGGGGATCGTCGGGGTCAAGCATGCCATCCATGCAGGCATGTTACCGTCAGTTGTGAGAATCCGGCCTGATCCCCCAGGCCGTATCGTGCGAGAGAACTTAGACGCGGCGGCGGTATTCGCCAGTGCGGGTGTCGATTTCGATGCGGTCACCTTGCGCCACGAAGATGGGCACAGGCACTTCGAAGCCGGTGGCGATCTTGGCAGGCTTGAGCACCTTGCCGGAAGTGTCGCCTTTGACTGCAGGCTCGGTCCAGGTGATTTCGCGCTCGACGGAGGTTGGCAGTTCCACCGAGATGGCCTTGCCATCGTAGAACACCACTTCCACCGGCATGCCGTCTTCGAGGTAGTTCAGGGCGTCGCCCATGTTCTCGGCTTCCACTTCGTACTGGTTGTACTCCGCGTCCATGCACACATACATGGGGTCGGCAAAGTAGGAGTAGGTGCATTCCTTCTTGTCGAGAATGATCTGGTCCATCTTGTCGTCGGCCTTGAACACGACTTCGGTGCCGAAGTTGTTGAGCAGGCTTTTGAGCTTCATGCGCACCGTGGCAGCGTTGCGGCCGCCGCGGGCGTATTCGGTGCGCAGCACCACCATCGGGTCTTTGCCGTGCATGATGACGTTGCCGGCGCGGATTTCTTGAGCGATTTTCATAGGACTTGCAGGGATGGAGGTGGTCAGACCACCTGGCAGGCCGCGGGGCGCGGCGGGGCGTCGCTTGACGCAAAGCCTTGGATTTTAACGCTTTTTAGCGTTTGCTCACCGCAAAGGCGATCAGCTGCGTGGTCAGGTCGGGCTGCCTCAGCAGCCGATCGCGCCAAGCCACAGCCCAGTCCTGCCAGGAGGCCAGCAAATCCCGGGTCAGGGTGGGGAGGGGGAGAGCCTGGTCGGCGTTCCATCGGTGGTGGTAGTCGACCAGGGTGGCCGGTGCCTGGCTCAGGGCCAGAAAGGCTTCCAGCTTGTCGTGGTGGGCACCATCCGCCTGCGGGTAGAGGTGCCAGATCAGGGGGCGTGCCGCCCAGATGGCGCGCACCAGTGAATCCTCGCCCCGCACGATATTGAGGTCACAGTGGCGCAGGAGGTCGTCGTAGCGCCGCTGAGTCAGGTAGGGCAGGGTGCGCACATTCAAGCCGTTGCCGTGCCGATGCCCCATGGGCAGACACCGGCGCACAGCCGCTTGGGGGCGTCCCGCGGCCACCCACAGATGGACGGGGGTGGGCCCTTGCCCGAGACCCTGCAGCCAGCCCTCCAGGCCAGGCGGTTCATAACAAAAGAGGCTGACGCGCAGGGCGCGATGTTGCCCGGTTGCTAAGGTCTGCGGGGTCTGGCTCAGATCTGATTGGGGCGCCGGGGTATCGGTCGGCCCCCCAAGCTGATGGGACCTGACAGAGGCAGGCGCCCGGTGCGGCTCCCGGATCAGACCGCCGGTTCGGGCCGTGAAGCCTGGGTAAAAAAACCACTTGGTCAGCCCACGGGCCGGACCGGACATGACCGGGGATGGTAGCCCGTGCGAGCGCTCGACGTAGGGCTCGGCGCTGAGGTACTCCAGGTTGATCCAGACCGTGGAGCGCGGGGCAAGCTCGCGGGTCAAGGAACCCGAGCCTGGGGTCGCGGCCTGCTCTTTCGCAGCCAAGGCTGCCTGGTAGCTCAAAGGCAACTCGCAGCCAAACGCTTCAATCGCCACCTCCCCGGGCGCTCCCAGGCCGTCCAGGGGCGTCTCGGACCATGGCAAGACCTGGACGCGAGGATGCCCAAGCGGGGCCATCCAAGCCAGTGCACTTGCGTCATCCACCCACAGCCGAACCTGATGGCCACGCTCGGCCAGGTCCAGGGACAAACGCCAGCACACGCCCAGGTCGCCGTGGTTGTCGATCACCCGGCAGAAGATGTCCCAGCGCCAATGCGGCGCTGTCGAGGGCGCAACAGGGGGGACGGCTGAGGCGGAGGGTAGGGGCATGCGCTGGTTATACCCGCACGCGTCTGTGTCAGGCGACGTGGGTGGCACCAATCAAGTTGGCACAATAGCGCCCATGTGTCCTGACGCGCCCCATGAACCTCAGTCAGACCCGGGCGATGCCCAGGGCAGCACGCCGACTGTGCCAGTCAAGCCTGCCGACCGGTTTCCCCCCGCACTGATTGCCGAGGTGGCGGCCTTGCCCTCGCTGCCCGGGGTGTACCGCTATTTTGATGAGCACGACCAGGTGTTGTATGTGGGCAAAGCCAACCAGCTCAAAAAGCGGGTGTCGTCCTATTTCCACCGCGACCATGGGGGCACGCGGATCGGCCACATGGTGGGCAAGATCGCGCGCATGGAGACCACCGTGGTGCGCTCCGAGGCAGAGGCCCTGCTGCTGGAAAACAACCTCATCAAGACGCTCAAGCCCAAGTACAACATCCTGTTTCGGGACGACAAAAGCTATCCGTACCTGAAGATCACCCGGCCCACGAGCAGCACATCCGGGGCAGGCCATGAACTGGCGCAACAAGTGCCGCGGGTGGTTTACTACCGGGGAGCTGTCGACAAAACCCACCAGTACTTCGGTCCGTACCCCAGCGTGTGGGCGGTGCGCGAAGCCATCTGGATGATGCAGAAAGTGTTTCGTCTGCGCACCTGCGAGGACACGGTGTTCAACCACCGCACACGGCCTTGCCTGCTCTACCAGATCAAGCGCTGCTCGGCCCCTTGCGTGAAACAGATCAGCCTGGAGGACTATGCGCGAGATGTGGAGAGTGCGTCCAGTTTTCTGCGCGGGGACACCCAGCAGGTGATGCAGTCGCTCGAGCAGCGCATGATGGCCCACGCCGATCGGCTGGAGTTCGAGCAGGCGGCCGATGTGCGCAACCAGATCAGTGCCTTGTCCAAGGTCTTGCACCAGCAGTCGGTGGAATCGGTGGACGACCGGGATGTGGACATCCTGGCAGTGGCGATTCAAGGCGGCAAGGCCTGTGTCAACCTGGCCATGGTGCGCAATGGGCGCCACCTGGGCGATCGGCCGTATTTCCCGGCGCATGTGGAGGATGCCGAGCCCGCCGACATCCTCGAAGCCTTCATGGCACAACACTACCTCGAGGTGCCAGCACCGGCGGCGCTCATCACCAGCCACAAGGTGGACGCCGAGGCGGTCAAGTTGCTGAGCGCCACCAGCGGTCAGCGGATCACCGCCGTGCACCAGCCGCGTGAGCAGCGCCGCGTGTGGCTGGAAATGGCGCAGCAAAACGCGGGCTTGCAGCTCGCCCGTTTGCTGGCTGAAGAGGGCTCACAGCTGGCCCGCACCCGCGCCCTGGTGGAGGCACTCGACCTGGCACCGGAAGACCTGGAAGCCTTTCGGGTGGAATGCTTTGATATTTCGCACACGGCGGGGGAGGCCACGCAAGCGTCCTGCGTGGTTTTTCACCACCACAAGATGCAAGGCTCGGAATACCGTCGTTACCGAATTGAGGACATCACGCCAGGCGACGACTACGCCGCCATGCGCCAGGTGCTGACGCGACGCTACAGCAAGCTCGCCGAGAGCGTGCGGGCGGGCGAAGGGCGATTGCCCGATCTGGTGTTGATTGATGGTGGCAAAGGACAGGTGGCGATGGCGCGCGAGGTGTTCGAACAACTGGGGCTGGACCTGTCGCGCATCGTCGGCGTCGAAAAGGGCGAAGGCCGCAAGGTGGGTCTGGAAGAGCTCGTGTTTGCCGATGGCCGCGAGAAGGTATATCTGGGCCGTGATTCCGCTGCCCTCATGTTGGTGGCACAGATTCGCGACGAGGCCCATCGGTTCGCCATCACCGGCATGCGTGCGCAACGCGCTCGCGTGCGCACCGGGGGGAGCAAGCTGGAGGACATTGAAGGCGTGGGGCCGCGCAAGCGGGCGCGCTTGCTGCAGCGATTCGGTGGCGTGCGTGGCGTGGCCGAGGCCAGCGTGCAGGACCTGGCCAGTGTGGAAGGCATCTCACTGGCGCTGGCGCAGACCATCTACCAGGCCCTGCGCTAGCGGTGCGTAGAAGCCACGGGGTCACTGGACCAGGGCGTCCTTCAACCACACCTGGTACTTCTGCTCCAGTTCGGCCAGCGAGGGCGCAATGCTCTCGTGCAGTCGCACCCCATGGGCGGCTTGCTCATGCAGCAAACGCAATCCTTTTTCGCCTGGCATGCGTACCGGACGGTTGGGGTCAAGGGGGACGTTCTGGCGGCACCGATCAGCCACATGGTCCATCTGGCGCAAAAAATCCTTTGTGCCGCCGAAGGCGTTGAGGTCGTACACCGTGATGTGGACCGTCGCACCCCAGCCCTCCTTGGGGTCGGCGCGCCCATGTCCGGCCATGCCGGCCGTCAGGGATTCCACCAGCAGCGACAAGCCATAGCCCTTGTGACCATGGCTCAAGCCCCCGACCGGCAGCAGCGTGCCCGGCGGTTGCTGGAACAACACCCCGGGATCGTTGGTGGGCACACCCTTGGCGTCAATGAAGACGTCGTGCTCGTATTTCTCGCCCGCCTTGTGCTTGCGGTTGGTCATGCCGTTGGTGGTGATCGACGCGGAAATGTCCACCATCACCCCCGATCCACCACTGAGCGGAAACCCCAGGGCGAGCGGGTTGGGGGTGAACACGGCTTGCGTGCCACCGAAGGGCGCCACACTGGCCGAGTTGGCGTCGGAGCAGGCGATCAGCATCAGCAGGTTGTCCTGCAACGCGCGCATCAGGTAGACGGCCAGGCAGGCAATGTGGTGGCTGCGGCGAATGACCAGTGATGCTGTGCCCAGTTCGCGTGCCCGTGGCGTGAGCGTGTCCAGGGCCTGGTGCATGAGCCAGGGCCCCGGCAGGCGCTGGCCGTCCCACAGCAGGGCAGCAGGTCGGTCGGACACCACCAGGGGTGCGCCCTGGCCCAGCATGCTGCCGGTTTCCAGCTCCTTGAGGTAACTGGCCAGCAACTGAAGGCCATGGGTGTCGTGGCCGAGCAAGTCGCCCTGCACCAGGGTATTGGCCACGCAATCCGCTTGTGATATGCCCATGCCGGCACGTTGCAACAGGGTGCTGGCGAAGGTCACCAGGGCATCGGCCCGGTACAGAGGGGGTGAGGTGGGCATTCGGGTGTCTCCAGGTGTGTGGTGTTCTCCCCGCGAGGGGGAGTGGGGGGTGTCTCGTGCACCGGCGTTTGAACCCTAAAATCATACCCAAGCCAGATCCAGGCGGGGGCACGTGTCCCGGCAACGCCTGGCCTGCAACCCGCCTTCCACCCAGACAAGGACTTCCATGCCGCACGCTCTCGTCATTCACGCCGCCCGCGATTTGCGTATCGAGGAGACCCCGAGTGAGCCCTTGGCTCCTCAGCAGGTGCGCATCCGCATGCGCGCGGGAGGCATTTGCGGTTCAGACCTGCACTACTACCAGCACGGCGGTTTTGGCACGGTGCGGGTCAAGCAGCCGATGGTGCTGGGGCACGAGGTGTCGGGGCAGGTGGTGGAGGTGGGCAGCGAGGTCCAGCACCTGCTGGTGGGCACCCGAGCCTCCATCAGCCCCAGCCGACCCTGTGGCCACTGCAGCTACTGCCAGCAAGGGCAGCACAACCATTGCCTGAACATGCGTTTTTATGGCAGCGCCATGCCCTGGCCCCACATCCAGGGGGCGTTTCGACAGGAGTTGATCGTCGAGTCCTGGCAGGTGCACCCGGTGGCGGACACGGTCAGCGACGGCGAGGCGGCGATGGCCGAACCCCTGTCGGTCGCCTTGCATGCCGTGCGTCGCGCCGGCCCCTTGCTGGGCAAGCGTGTGTTGGTCACAGGGTGTGGTCCTATCGGGGCGCTCATCGTGCTGGCGGCTCGACACGCGGGTGCCAGCGAGATTGTGGTCACCGATATCACCGACCAGACCCTGGCGCGTGCCCGTGCAGTGGGCGCCGATGTGACCATCAACATGGCCACGCAAGCCGAGTTGCTGGATGCGTACAAGGCGGACAAAGGTGCTATCGATGTGCTGTTTGAAGCCAGCGGCAATGCGCAGGCCTTGCGCGCTGCGTTTGAAGTGCTCAAGCCGCGCGGCATCATCGCGCAGGTGGGCACAGGCGGCGAGATCAGCCTGCCGCTCAATGTGCTGGTGGCCAAGGAATTCGAGTTGCGCGGGTGCTTCCGCTTCCACGAGGA
>JACCDL010628519.1_pt1 | contig 20410 bp, 17 predicted proteins | sample 7441931 | NCBI WGS metagenome assembly JACCDL01 (sample SAMN15323437, study PRJNA562643) | freshwater metagenome | isolation source: river surface water | place: USA:Blue River Watershed | collected 2017-08-16 | reverse complement strand
GGTACTTCCGGCAATTCAGTAATTGACGCTTCAACTTCAACACCAGAAGGCGGTGTGAGTTCAGTGGTTTTATCGTTTGCACCGGTGAGTGCAGTTTGTAGTGCAACTTTTGTCTCAAAACCCGTAGTAAAGCGATGTTCGGGGTTGCGCGAAAGCAATTTGTGAATCACTTTCACAAGTTGTGGTGAAAGCGATGGTCGCAACCGAGCAAGATCAGTTGGTTCACGTTGCAGGCGAGCAAGTGCAGTGTCGGCGTCTGATTCACCCAAAAATGGCACGCGTCCCGCAAGGCACTCGTACAGCACAAGACCCAATGAATACAGGTCGGATCGACCATCCAATGGCTTGCCACGTACTTGTTCTGGTGCCAAGTATTTGGCTGTGCCCATCATGATGTTGTCGTGGGTGAGGTCGGCGTCGTCAGACGACATTGCTTTTGCAATTCCAAAATCGGTGAGTAGTACGCGACCCTCGGGAGTAAGCAAAATATTTCCAGGCTTCACGTCACGGTGAATGAAATTTTTTGCATGCGCCTCATCGAGAGCGGCAGCAATAGATATTCCAATATGGATAGTGAGTTTTGGTCCTAAACGCTTTTGTTTATCAAGCAACTCACGCAAACTTTTACCTTTGACATATTGCATGATGACGGCTTGTTGACCATTGTGTTCAATGCAGTCGTAAACAGCAACGATGTTTTGGTGAGTGATGCCTGCACACGCAATCGCTTCGCGACGAAAACGTTCTGCGAGTGTTGCGTCATTAACAAGGTGAGGACGAAGCAATTTCACCGCCACTTTGCGATCGAGAAATGTGTCCTTAGCAAGCCATACGACAGCCATTCCGCCGTGAGCAATTTTGCTCTCGAGGAGGTATCGACCCCCAATGAGGCCAGGTAGCACACGTTTTTCGTCCATCGCTGTGAAGCGACGCTAGTGCTCAAACCCCTGTTGAATCAGGGATATCTCCGCGTTGTCTTCAGATTGAACCGACTATTGCTTGACGTGAAATGCAACTCCGATTGTGCCGGCACCAGTGTGTGTTCCGACAATTGGACCAATGTCGCCAACAACGATGTCGCCTGAGTACACCGCGCGCAGACTTTCAACAAAACTTTCAAAATCTGTGCAATTTGCTTGCAACACTGCAAGATTTTCAATTGGGCCAGCATCGCGAACTTTTTCAATAAGAAAAGCCAACGCCTTGCTTCGAGTGCGTTGTTTGCCACCCTCTTCAATTTTTCCATCAATTACTTCAATAATTGGTTTGATCGATAACGCTGACGCAAGCATGGCTTTTGCGCCACCAATACGTCCGCCTTTTTTCAGGTTTTCAAGGGTGTCAAGCGCGCCCCACACCTTGGATCGGCGAGCAAAATCATTTCCGGCTGCGGCTACTTCATCGAGTGAAGCACCGGTTGCAGCGAGCTTTGCGCAGGCAATCACGGTGATTCCTTGCCCCATGCTGGCCGAGAGGCTGTCAATTACACGAACCGAAATGTGTCCGGCTACTGCTTTTGCTGCAAGTTCAGCGCTTTGCATGGTTGCAGAAAGCACTCCTGAAAGTGCAACCATCACAATTCCCGTTGCGCCTTCGGCGGCAAGTTTGCGAAATTCGGCTTCAAACTGACCAGGTGAAGGTGCGGCAGTCTCGGGAAGTATCGGCGATGAATCACAACGCTTCCAGAACTGTTCGGTTGTGAGATCTTGGCGATCAATGAATTCGTGTTCTCCAAAACGTACGGAGAGCGGGACTATAGAGATGTTGTATTGCTCAACAAGGTATTGAGGAAGGTCGCAAGCGCTGTCGGTGACAATTCGAATAGTCATGGACTCAGCGTAGTGCAGGATGGTTTTCGATTGCTTTCGAGCGATTTTGTTTGCGCCAATGTGCAACCCACCAGGACATCAATAACAAGATGGCTACACCAGTTGCCAATTGACCCAAGCCAGCCAATGCGCTCACACGAGCAGAAAGCTTGATTCGTTTGCCCACTTGTGCAGATCCATCGGGCGTGTACAGCACTACTTCAAGAGGAAATGTGCCGTTGGCACGAGCGACTACTGGAACAATGACATCAATTGCAGAGTTAGCCGCAACAGTGACGACTTGAGGTTTTTCTGGAAAGGAAAGTTTCGCACTCGACAGCGTGACTAAAACCGACAATGGAATGCCCGCATTATTTCGTAGCTGCAAACGTAAGTCGCTGGTTTTCCCTCCCAACGTAAAAGTCAGTGATTGAGGAACACTCACCGACGCACGAAACCCTCGAAGCTGAGCACGAAGACCTTTTACATACTCGTCAAAACGCTCGGTGTTGAGTGCATCGCTATGTAAGGCAAGAAAGGAATCTTCCCACCACATGCGAGAGGGGGCATCAGCAGTCAACATGGTGCGAGTTGATTTAATTTCTTGAGCAATTGAAGCAATTTGTGGGCTTCGTGCGAGTAAGTCAATTGCTGCACTCTGAGGCATTGAAAGCGGGGTGTTGGCATCGGTTGGCCGAGGCAACGACGACAAAGGTCGAACGGTGAGTTGCGGCGCATTTGAAAGCGCAACGAGCAAGGTGTTGAGAAGAACAGGATTTGGCAAAGAACCGTCCTGCGTAGAAATCACTACGTGATGATCCAGGGGTTGGCGTTGCCCGATCACTAATTCACTCTGTTGCGCAACCACTTCTGCAGCAATTGCCATGCTGGTTTGTACAGGACTTCGAGTTAATGCAGACATCGAGGCTGCATAGATGGGGTCCGCTACTCCAATTGACACTTTTTTTGAAACATCGTTTGGGTAACTGGCGCGATATTGCTTGGTGTAGGAATCAAGAGCGCCAAGTGTTTGAGCAGCTTGAGGTGAAAACACAATGTTGGTGTAACCCAAACGCGCGAGCAACGAAACACCTTCTTCGCTTATTGCTTTGGTTGAAAACCATGTTCGTGGGTTTATTGCCGCATCACCGTTTCTTATGTCCAAAATGTCAACGCCACGTTGCAATAGTTGTGTGAATACTTCGGAAAGCTGTGATTCCTCAGCACCTGACGGGTCGAAGGGAACATATGTAGAAGCAAGAGTTTGGTGCTGAGACAGAACTGTCTGAATCTGCCCAAGCAATGTTGCGTCCTGCGATAAAGATGAACTCGCCAAATTGTTCAATGTCTCTGGCGAAATCCGTAAGGACATTTGCCCCGTGTTATTCGATAACGCCGCAACCATTCCATTCAATGTCGTCCGCGTTGAATCAGGCAGCGAAATTTCACCATTTGGCAATTGGCTCATTGGCGGGTTTACTTCTGCAACAACCGATACCGACAACGTGTTCTTACTTGTTTGAACCGTAATGAAATTGACGAAGGTCAGCAGTCGAGCAGACTCTCGATCGCCCACGCGAATAGAAAGAGAAACGGGATATACGCCGCTCTTGCGCAAGCGAAGCGAGGCCCCACTCGTGTTGCTGCCTAGCAATGCGACCACATCTCCAGATTCGTTTTTTCCAAGCGAAGAAAATGGCAGATCGTGAGTTTCGATCACTTCAGGACTCGCTTTTCCCGAAGCGGTATTTCGCACGTCCTCTCGAGTGCTCACTGCCGCATGAACTTCAATTCGCAATACGGCAGAGGATTCGTTTCGCAGTTGCTCCTGCGTTTGACTATTAGGGATAGCTAAAACAAACCGAAATTGTTTTCCAATGCTGACATTGAAGTTTTGTCCAATAAGACGAGCCTCAATGGTTGCCGGAAGCGCACCTGGTTGCAGCGATGTTGCATACGTGGGTGCGGAAACACAAAGGACTACAGAGGCAAACAACAGCCCTATCCACCGCGAAACACGGCAATCACGCGTGCGAAACATCACTATGTGACGGTAGTCGGCGTGGTTTCTATTCGCCTGTTCATTAGAGACTAAGCCCTAGCCTACGAAGTGTGATTCCTCAGCGATTTGAGCCTGTGTTGGCAGAACTTCGCCCACTCGGCGAAATATTTCGCAAAGCAAACTTTCGTTTGTATGTCGTAGGAGGAACTGTTCGCGATTTGTTACTTGATCGTGCGACGGAAGCTTTGGATTTTGATCTCACTACCGATGCGACGCCGCCTGAAATTAAAAAGTTGTTGGCGGGTTGGGCAGATGCTGTTTGGACGGCGGGAGAACGATTCGGCACTATTTCATGTCAAAAAAATGGGCGAACTTATGAAATCACCACCCATCGTGCCGAAGCGTATTCGCCAGATTCACGCAAACCCGATGTTGAATTTTCAACCGATATCACCACCGATTTGTCTCGCAGAGACTTCACGGTCAATGCAATGGCACTTGAACTCACAACAGACAATCCTGTTCTCGTTGATCCATTTGGTGGTGCAGCAGATCTCGTAGCTCGTGTCTTGCGCACACCTCTTTCACCAACAGAAAGCTTTAGTGACGATCCATTGCGAATGATGCGTGCAGCACGGTTCATTTCAACTTTGAAATTGCAACCAGTAACCGAGCTAGTTGATGCAGTAAAAAACATGCATGATCGACTCAAGATTGTTTCAGCAGAACGCATTCGAAACGAGCTTGACCGTCTATTGGTCACCGAATTTCCAAGTTTGGGTTTGTGGTTTTTAGTTGACACAGGACTCGCAGAACACTTCTTTCCAGAATTGCCCGCGATGAAACTCGAACAAGACCCCATTCATCGACACAAGGACGTGCTTACACACACATTTGCGGTAGTTGAAAATGTGCGACCAGATGCAGCACCAAATTTTGATTTTCGAATTACTCGATTGGCTGCACTATTTCACGACATTGGTAAGCCAAAAACACGATCCTTTAAAGACGGCAAAGGCGTAACCTTTCACCATCACGAAGTGGTTGGTGCGCGAATGTCACGTGACCGACTAAAGGCAATGCGCTATTCATCTGAAGATGTTGCTGCAATTACCGAATTAGTAGCGCTGCATTTGCGTTTCCACACTTATCAGATGGGTTGGACAGATTCGGCCGTTCGGAGATATGTGCGTGACGCAGGAAAATATCTCACTGAACTCAATGTACTTACACGATGTGATTGCACTACGCGCAATGAAAAGAAGGCGCTCATGTTGGCAAAACGAATGGACGAACTTGAAGCGCGAATTGCCGAACTAGCCAAAGAAGAAGAGCTTGCTGCACTACGCCCAGAAATGGACGGAGCTGCTGTTATGGAATATCTAGGTGTGCAACCCGGCCGTCAAGTTGGCGCCGCGCTGGAATTTCTTATGGAGATCAGACTCGAAGAAGGCTTACTTGGAGACGAAGAAATTCGGCGCCGATTAGATGCGTGGTGGAGTAGCCAGTCCAAATAACTCGGAGTATTGTTCGCTGCCATGAACATGCGTCGTCGTGCAGGTTGGCTGAGTGCGCTCAGTATCACCGGTGATGACGGAGAATCTGTAGGCGGAGTCATTGATCATCGACTGAGTAGAAGATCGTTGATCAACGAATATCGTCGGGGACGCCTGCGTCGCGATCAAGTGTGTGATGCACATCCAGATCTCATGCGAGCAGCGCGAAACTTTGGTGACGAAACTCAAGTGTGTTGTCCAATTTGTCAAGAAGACAACGTTGTGTTGGTGACATACGTGTTTGGTCCAAGACTGCCGCATCACGGAAGGTGCATCACGCGACCACATGAACTCGAGGAATTTCGACAACTTGCGCAGCGAGAAGCGATTCATGCAACCGGTTATGACTCCTTATATACGGCCTATGTAGTGGAAGCATGCCGATCATGTAAGTGGCATCATCTACTGCGAACACTTCCGCTGATTGAGCCAAGTTTGGTGGCGAACCACCAGCCGACTCGCCGAAAACAGTCGAACCGCTAAGCAATAACGGGGTTTTAGGCCACCCCGTGACAGGGGTGTGGCACGCTCTCGTTGTGCCGATACGATCCAGAGTCCTTATCCACCCTGCCCCCTCGGGGGCTCCAGCCTCGGCTGGAACCGAAGGGAGTTATCACGTTTATGCGTGCATATGAATTAATGGTCATTGTGAGCGGCGCGACGGAAGAGTCGGCTGCTCATAGCTGGATTAACACGATCTCAAAGGCAGTTTCTGCTGCCGGCGGTTCGGTTCACGGCACACCTGATTGGTGGGGCAAGCGTCGTCTTGCATACCCAATCAATAAGCAATCAGAGGGGTACTACGCGGTGTTTAACCTCCTAGCCCCAGGTGGCGCACTCGACGAAGTTGAGCGCACACTGAAGCTCGCGGACGATGTGCTCCGCCACAAACTTCTCCGTTTGCCAGATCAGGAAGCAGCAAGCCGCGGCATGGTCGCAGCTAAAGCCTGATCTCCATTTATTCATTCATTAACTAGGAGCCCTTCATGGCAGATAACACCATCACTCTCGTGGGAAACCTCACCCGCGATCCCGAACTTCGATTCACCACTTCCGGTCGTGGTGTCGCATCATTTGGCATCGCCGTCGGTCGTCGTTACCAAGTCAACGGCGAATGGCAAGAACAAACTTCGTACTTCAACGTCACCGCTTGGGGTCAACTAGGTGAAAACGCTGCTGCGTCTTTAACTAAAGGTGCTCGCGTAGTGGTCACCGGTCGACTTGAACAACGCGAATACACCACTCGCGAAGGTGACAAGCGAACAGCAATTGATGTCATTGCTGACGAACTCGGACCAAGCCTTCGTTGGGCAACTGCGCAAGTAGAACGCACCCCCCGTACCGATGGCCAAGGCTCATCAAAGGGTGGCTCAAGCCCAGTCGGAGAGTCCAACCCGTTTGATAGCGGCGAAGAACCATTCTGAAACAACGATCACTCACCACATATCGCATAAAGGAAAAACAACATGACCAGTAAAAAGAACAAAGAGCGCGCAGCCAAAGCGGCGATGCGCAAATACAAGAAGCGCCCAAATGTGTTGCACGCTGAAAAAGTTGGCTACATCGACTACAAAGACGTCAACCTCTTGCAGCGCTTCATGTCGGATCGCTCGAAGTTGCGTGCGCGCCGCATGAACGGAAACACCGTGCAGCAGCAACGCGACGTAGCGCTTGCAGTGAAGAACGCTCGTGAAATGGCGCTGTTGCCATACACCAAGCGCGTAGCTTCGGCTCGCGCCCCACGTCGTGGCGAAGAAGATGGTTCATACAACGATCGCCCACGTCGTTCACGTGACAAAGACTCAAACGAGTCATTGGCAGATACCTACAAGGACGTCATTGAAGCCGCTGTAGAAGCCCCACTCGGTGACGACTTGGCATTCGACGACGCAGCAACAGAGGAGGCATAGATCATGAAAGTTTTGCTTCGTAAAGACGTAAGTGGCATCGGTCGCCGTGGCGACATTGTGACAGTGTCTTCAGGACACGCTCGCAACTTCTTGCTTCCTGGCGGTTTGGCAATTATTGCTACCGACGGTGCAGTAACTCAGGCCAACTCCATGCGCCGTGCACGCGACTTGCGTGAAGCAGCAGACCGAGATGCAGCATTTGCAATTTCGGCAGAGCTTGCTAAGCACACGGTCACCGTGAAGGCAAAGGCTGGAGCTGAAGGCCGCTTGTTCGGATCAGTAACTGCAAACGACATCGTTGCTGCAGTAAAAGATCAGACTTCGGTAGTTCTTGACCGCAAGCACATCAACATCGAAACTCCAATTCGTACAACCGGCGCACACCAAGTAAGCGTTTCATTGTTCGACGGCATTTCTGGTGTGGTGAACGTTTCGGTTGTTGCTCAATAAGGAAGTATCGCTAGCCCATAACAAGGCCCAACGGGCAAGGTAGTTGCATGTCGAACACAAGCGAGAATAGAACCGATTCACGTTCTGCTTCTCGCGGTGCGCAGCGTGTTCCACCTCATAACCTTGACGCCGAAGCATCACTGCTTGGAGCAATGCTGCTATCGCGTGAAGCGGTAGGAATTGCAATTGAACGTGGCGTTCACCCCGACGAGTTCTACAAGCCGGCACACCGCCACATTTTTGATGCAATCCGTTCGCTGAATACTGCGGGTGAACCAGTAGACCCAATCACTGTTGCCGACGAACTACGTCGCGCGCAGTTGCTTGAAGGCATTGGTGGACTTGAAGAATTGTTGGCATTGCAAAATGCAACACCAGCAGTGTCAAGTGCTGAGCGTTACGCAAAAATTGTTCGGGACACCGCGCGTTTACGTCGCCTCATTAGTGCAGCAGGAGATATCGCCGAAATTGGCTATGGCGAACCAGACGATGTTGAACGCGCACTCGATGAAGCCGAGAGCCGCATTTTTGATATTTCGGAAAGCAACGTTGGTGACAACTCTGAGCGACTTGACGTATTGATTAAGAAGGCATTTGATAAACTGGAAGATCGAGCAAACAACAACGAAGTAATCACTGGTGTACCAACGGGATACGTTGACCTCGACAAAGTGTTGCTCGGACTGCAACCAGGAACTCTGAACATCGTTGGAGCTCGTCCTGCAATGGGAAAGAGCGCATTTGCACTTGGCATTGCGGTGCATGCTGCACAACATCTCAATAAACCAGTGCTGTTCTTCTCGCTTGAAATGGGTAAAGCCGAATTATCGCAACGTATTTTGGCGAGTGAAGCACGAGTTGACGGAACGGTATTTCGCACGGGAAGACCAACTCCAAAAGATTGGACCAAGATCGGTCACGCAGTAGGTCGACTTGATATTCCACTCATTATTGATGACAGTGCAGGAACCACGGTTGGACAAATACGTGCAAAGGCCCGACGCGTGTATAGCCGTGAGGGTGGACTCGCGCTCATTGTTATTGACTATTTGCAACTGATGGGTGGTGACGGCCGTCCAGAGAACCGACAGCTGGAAGTGAGCGAAATCAGTCGAAAACTGAAATTGCTTGCTCGTGAGTTCAGTGTTCCGGTTCTTGCGTTGAGTCAGTTGAGCCGAAGCTTGGAAAGCCGACAAGACAAACGACCAACGCTTTCAGACTTGCGTGAATCGGGAGCTCTTGAACAAGACGCCGACGTGGTCATGTTTTTGTATCGCGGCGAAATCTATGAATCAGATCCCAACTTGAAGGGTTTTGCCGAAGTAAGCGTGGCAAAGCACCGTGCTGGTCCACTTGGTCTTGCCAAGCTTGCCTGGCTGGCAACGTATACCCGCTTTGAAAATATGGCGATGGATAACTCCATCGACGACGCACTCGGCGACTAACGATGTTCCTCGGCGAAGACCTATTGGCTTGGCTTGTACTCGCTTTTGGTTCGGCGATGTGTGTAGGAAACGTGCTTGCCATTGTGAGGCCACCGAGCAAAACGCAAGAAGGATCCCTTCCGCAGGCGCCGATGGGTCGGTCGTTGGCAATGGCTGCGGTAGGCATGCTTGCAGCGGTGTGGGCATTGCTCAGTTTGATTGCCTAGTTTTGGCAAAGTCGGCGGTTTCCCTCGCGAGCCAGTAGTTCACTAGGGTGCTTCGTTGTGATCTTGTCTGACAAAAGTATTCGCGAGGCTCTTGGTCAGGGCCGCATCATTATTGACCCGCTTGATGACTCGTGCATTCAGCCTTCATCAATTGATGTAAAGGTCTCCAATCTGTTTCGTGTATTCCGCAACCACACCTCCGCGGTAATTGATGTCAAAAAAGATCTCACTGATTTAACCGAACTTGTTGAAGTTCCCCAAGACGGCGTGTTTATGCTGCACCCAGGCGAATTTGTATTGGGCTCAACGCTGGAGCGAGTTGCCATCGCCGACGACCTTGTTGCGCGAGTGGAAGGTAAGAGCTCACTCGGTCGACTTGGTTTGCTTATTCATTCAACGGCAGGTTTCATTGATGCTGGGTTTGATGGCCACATCACTCTTGAACTTTCGAATGTGGCAAATCTGCCAATTACGTTGTATCCAAATATGAAGATTGGTCAAGTGAGTTTTATGACCATGACATCACCTGCCGAAAACCCATACGGCAAGGGAGCACGTGGCTCTAAATATCAGGGTCAGCGTGGGCCGACCCCAAGTCGATATTTCGAAAACTTTTTAAAGTAAAAAGTTATTCGCCAGCAACTGGTGCACTTAACGGAGCTGAGTCAGCAGCGCGAAGTCGCTCTCCGTTTTCAATTGCGTCGAGCAAGTGAATGGAAATATCTGCAACTTTGACTTCGTGCTCTTCTTTGCCAGCACCCTTAACACCGTCGTCCAACATGATGTAGCAGAACGGACAAGCAGTAGCCACACGTGATGCTCCTGTAGAGATCGCTTCTGCTGCTCGTTCGTCGTTCACCTTGGTGCCGATAGTTTCTTCCATCCACATACGTGCACCACCAGCACCACAGCACATTCCCTTTGTGCCGTTGCGTGGCATTTCTACAACATCGACGCCCTTGATTGACCCCACAACATTTCGTGGTGCCATGTAGACGTCGTTGTGACGACCGAGGTAGCACGAGTCGTGATACGTAATGCGCTCTTCGAGAGTTGCATTGCTGATATCGAGTTTGCCTGAATCAATGAGGTGTTCAAGTAACTGCGAGTGGTGAATTACTTCGTACGTTCCACCAAGCTGCGGGTACTCGTTTGCAAGTGTGTTGAAACAGTGTGGGCATTGCGTAATGATTTTGCGCACTCCCATGCCGTTCAACATTTCAATGTTTGGCATTGCCAACATTTGGAACAAGTATTCGTTTCCACTGCGACGAGCACTGTCTCCGGTGCACATTTCACTTGGACCAAGAATTGCCACGTCAATGCCCGCACGCTTGAGCAACTTGGCCATTGACTGAGTGACTTTTTTATTCTTGTCATCGAAACTTCCTGCACAACCAACCCAGTACAAGTACTCATGGTTGAAAGCTGCACCTGGGTCGAGCACGGTGACATCGAGATCTTTTGCCCACTCGCCACGATCACTTTGGCTCATACCCCATGGGTTGCCTTGGTTTTCCATTGCACGGTACGCATTTCCAAGTTCGGCTGGGAAATCGCTTTCCATCAATGACAGGTAACGACGCATATCAAGAATCTTGTCCAGAATTTCGATGTTTACTGGGCAGATTTCATCGCATGCTTTGCATGAGGTGCACGACCAGATTTCCTCTGTGGTAATTCGCTCAAATAGCGAATTTGCACTGATAGTGATTTCACTGTCCACGGTGAGAGGAGGTGTAACTTTTCCGCCGCGAGCATGTGCAGCGGTTGCAGCCATTACTTCGCCACTCTTCAACACAATTTCTCGTGGATCAAGTGGCTTGCCTGTTGCATGCGCTGGGCACACGCTGGTGCAACGACCACACATCGTGCAGGCATCTAGGTCAAGCAGTTGCTTCCACGTGAAATCCTCAACAACATGAGCACCAAAGGTTTCCAATGAAGTTTCGGTCAGGTTTGGCATTGCTTTCATTGCGCCCTTTGGACGTTCGCGATCCTTCAGGTACATGTTCAATGGCGATGTAAACATGTGGCGCAACATCGTGATTGGCAGGATGATCAAAAAGCCAATAAATGCAAGAACGTGTGCAACCCACCACACTTGATGCAATGTGCTGAGCGTGGATTCAGACCAACCGTTCACGAGTTGCGCGAGTGGGTAACCAAGCACACTCCACTTTTCGTGATCCATGTTGATACCAGCAGCCTGCGATTCTGCAATGCGGAACATTTCGGAACCAAAACCAGAAATACCAATTGCGAGCAAAACACCAAGACCAATTGCATGTTCTGGTTTTGACTTGATTCGAATGCGGTATGGGCGTTGTACGTAGCGACGAATAATTGCCCAAATGACTCCACCAGTGAACACGATTCCGGCAATGTCACCAACAGCGGCGTATGCGCGGTACACATCACCATGCAAGAACTTCAATGCTGGCGGCATTTGGTGATCAACTTCTAAAACCGTGGTGACGCCAAGCAATACTAAAAATCCGAAGTAGATCATGGAGTGCATGAGTCCAGCGGCGCTATCGCGAAGCAACGTGCGCATGTAAACACCTGCGCGATAGTCGGCTAGACGCTGCTTAATGTTCTTCTTCGTCGTTTTGCGACGATCTGGTGCGCCGCGTTCCCAGTTGCGAATACGGTCAGCGAACTGCAGCGAACCCCACACCAGCAATGCAGGAATGATGGTGTAGAACGCAATTTGTAAGTAGCCAGGAATTCCTTCAAACACCTCACGATGAATTGGCGATTCGTTGTGCCAATGAACGATGTGGGGAAGGATTCCCGAAATCACCGTAAAGGCCGCAATGCCAACGCCGAGTGCGATGGAAAGTTGGTAAGGCTTGAGACCTTTTCGCTTGGGTGCGGCAGTCTCTGAAGTTGCGTTTGTCGTATTCATGCGGAACTTACGCTACTCCGCAATGGGGATCAGGCAAAGACTGTTCAGGCCTTGCCAGAAGCCTGTTGCGCTACTGCTTTGGCGGCTGCAGCGATGGCTTCTTGGTCACCCATATATTCGACTGACTGCACTGCCATCGAATCAGTCAATTGATACCTACGAGGCACACCAGTTGGAATATTGAATTCAACGATGTCGTCGCGCGAGATGTTTTCGAGATGCATGACTAAAGCTCGTAGCGAATTGCCATGTGCAGTAACCAAGACGTTCTTCCCTGATTGCAGCTGTGGGGTGATCACGTCGTTCCAGTACGGCAAAACGCGGACTAAAACGTCGGCAAGACATTCGGTTGCGGGAAGCAGCGATGCATCAAGGCCTTCAGCAATTAACTGCTGATACTGGGGATCATTTGCCGGGTGCTCGGGACTGGTGAGCTCGACTGGTGGTGGCGGGACATCAAAGCTGCGCCGCCACACCATGGTTTGGGCTTCGCCGTGGCGAAGTGTGGTTTCTTTTTTATCTAAACCTTGCAACGCTCCATAGTGGCGTTCGTTGAGTCGCCACGAACGCTCAATTGGAATCGAGAGCCCCATCGCAGACAGCGCCAACCGATTCGTTTCGATGGCTCGGCGGAGCAAACTCGTGTGGGCAATGTCAAAGTTAAGCCCAGCATCTTTCATGGTGACGCCTGCGGCGGTCGCTTCGCGAACACCTTGCTCGGTGAGATCGACGTCGTGCCAGCCAGTGAACAAATTGAGTTCATTCCAGGTGCTTTGACCATGGCGAAGCAAAACGAGCGTTCCAGTCATGGGGTAGATGGTAGGCGCACCCGGTCAAGGGGTTGAATTTCGGGTGCACGGACAGGTGTGACAAATGTTGAGTGCTTATGACTCAAGTTTTCTGCTGAACAAGTTGGCAAGTTCGTTTGTGCACCGTAACATTTCAAGCATCCCCCTCAGAAGTCGATGAAATAAGGAGTTTTCACCATGGCAAAAGCAGTTGGAATTGACCTCGGAACCACAAACTCGGTGGTTGCCGTACTTGAAGCAGGCGAACCAGTAGTTATCCCCAACTCAGAAGGCTCACGGACCACACCTTCGGTCGTGGCATTTTCTAAGGCCGGCGAAGTGCTGGTGGGGGAAGTGGCAAAGCGCCAAGCGATCACTAACCCAGACCGCACCTTCCGCAGCGTAAAGCGCCACATGAGCGAAAACTCGAAGAGCGACGATATCGACGGCAAAAAGTACACACCGCAGGAAATCAGCGCGCGCACACTCATGAAGTTGAAGCGCGACGCAGAGGCATATTTGGGCGACACCGTGACCCAAGCGGTAATTACCGTGCCTGCATACTTCGATGATGCGCAACGTACTGCAACAAAAGAGGCCGGTCAGATCGCAGGTCTTGAAGTGCTGCGCATTATTAACGAGCCGACCGCTGCAGCCCTTGCATACGGACTAGATAAGGGAAGCGCAGACGAAACAGTTTTGGTGTTCGACCTTGGTGGCGGAACATTTGACGTCAGTGTTCTTGAAATCGGTGATGGAGTATTTGAAGTAAAGAGCACGCATGGTGACACGCATCTTGGTGGAGATGACTGGGACCAACGAATTATTGATTGGATGGTGCAGCAATTCAAAGCAGCACACGGTGTTGACCTTGCAGCAGATCGCATGGCAACGCAGCGTCTAAAGGAAGCTGCAGAAAAAGCAAAGATTGAATTGTCACAAACTCAGCAAACACAAATCAATCTTCCATTTATTACTGCAACAGCAGCAGGCCCATTGCACATGGATGAAACCTTGACTCGCGCAAAGTTTCAGGAAATGACTGCTGACTTGATTGAACGTTGCCGCAAACCATTCGAACAAGCAATTACTGATGCAGGTTTGTCCAAGGGACAAATCAATCACGTGATCATGGTGGGCGGTTCAACTCGTATGCCAGCTGTGCAAGACCTTGTGCAATCAATGACCGGCAAAGAACCAAACCGCACCGTTAACCCAGACGAAGTGGTAGCAGTTGGTGCAGCGGTGCAAGCAGGCGTGCTTCGTGGAGATGTAAAGGACGTGCTGTTGCTTGACGTCACTCCGTTGTCGCTCGGAATTGAAACAAAAGGTGGCGTGATGACGAAGTTGATCGAGCGCAACACCACTATTCCTACGCGTCGTACCGAAGTGTTTACCACTGCAGATGACATGCAGCCTTCGGTTGAAATTCACGTGTTGCAGGGTGAGCGCGAAATGGCGAGTTACAACAAGACATTGGGCAAGTTCCAACTTGTTGATTTGCCACCAGCACCACGTGGTGTTCCACAAATTGAAGTGACGTTTGATATCGACGCTAACGGCATTGTGCATGTGTCTGCGAAAGATCGTGCAACAAACAAAGAGCAGTCAATGACCATTACCGGGCAGTCTTCATTGAACAAAGACGACATTGACAAGATGGTCAAAGACGCTGAAGCTCATGCTGAAGAAGACCGTCAGCGCCGCGAAGAAGCCGAGATCCGTAACAACGCAGATTCACTGGTGTACCAAACCGAAAAAGTGTTGCGTGAACAGGGCGAAAAAGTTTCTGATGAAGAACGCACCGCAGTTGAAGGACCATTGAGTGATCTGAAGACCGCTCTTAATGGTTCAGATAACGAGGCAATCAAGTCGGCAACTGAAAAACTCATGACCGCAAGCCAGGCTTTTAGTCAGAAGTTGTACGAAGCTGCTGCACGCGACACAAACGCTGCAGGCACATCGGCAAGTGGTCAGACACCAGGTAGCGATGACGACATTGTCGATGCCGAAATCGTCGACGAGAAATAAGTCGGCGGTTGTATCAACATGTCTGAGTCAACAAATGAACCAGGTGTGGAGTCTGCGCAAACAGTCTCCACACCAGACAATCCAGCACCACTAGACAGCAATGTTGCAGATGCAACTTCAAGCAATGAGGTCACGCTTGATGACGTGATGAAAGAACGCGATGAATTCAAAGACATCGCGCTTCGAGTTCAAGCCGACTTCGAGAACTATCGAAAGCGTGCTGCAACCCAGATGAACGACGAACTCGACCGGGCGGTCGGAAAACTCGTCGAACAACTTCTTCCTGTACTTGATGCATGTGAAGCAGCTGTTGCTCATGGCGTTGAAGGGGTTGAACAAGTGTGGTCATCGCTTATTGGTGCTTTGCAAAAACAAGGCCTTGAAGCTCTTGATCTCGCCGGAAAACCCTTTGATCCATCATTGGCAGACGCAGTAATGCACGAAGAAGGCGATGGATCGGAGTCTGTTGTGCTTGAAGTACTGCGTACTGGATATCTCTGGAAAGGCCGCGTGCTTCGCGCAGCAATGGTCAAGGTCAAGGGATAATCATGCAACGCGAGTGGTTTGAAAAGGACTACTACGCAGTGCTTGGTGTTGCACAAAGTGCAACGGCAAAAGACATTACAAAGGCATATCGAAAACTCGCGCGCCAATATCACCCAGACGCAAACCCAAACAATGCTGCGGCTGAAGAGAAATTTAAAGAAGTGTCTGCTGCATACGACGTGCTGGGAGACGAATCTAAACGTAAGGAATACGACGAAGTACGTCGACAGGGTCCCGCATCGTTTGGTGGTGGCGCCGGTGGATTTCGATTTGATCAAAGCGATTTCGGCGGCGACGGCCTTGGAGATTTATTCGGACAAATGTTTGGCGGCGGTCGTCGCCGTAATCCGGCCGGTCCGCAACGCGGTGGCGACATTGAAGCAACATTGTCACTTGGCTTTGTAGAAGCGGTTGAGGGAATAACTACCTCGTTGCACCTCACCGCAGAATCACAGTGTTCGGGATGCCAAGGATCTGGTGCACGACCAGGAACTTCGCCTAAGCCATGTGTGCAGTGCCGCGGTCGAGGAGTGGTTGATGACAACCAAGGCGTGTTTGCATTTTCAAGTCCCTGCCCACGATGCAATGGCCGAGGCAACATCATTGAAACTCCATGTGTTGGCTGTCGCGGCACTGGAATAGAAACGCGCCCGCGAGAAGTCAATGTGCGAATTCCGGCAGGAGTAGATGATGGACAACGAATTCGCTTGAAAGGACGAGGGGCGCCTGGTCGAAACGGTGGTCCTGCTGGTGACTTGTTCGTCATGTGTCATGTTGCTCCACATCAAGTGTTTGGTCGTGACGGCAACAATCTGACCGTTCGTCTTCCTATTACTTTTAGCGAAGCGACACTTGGTGCAGATATTGAAGTACCAACTCTTGATGGTTCGACAGTGACTCTGCGACTGAAGCCAGGAACACAAAGTGGGTCGCGACATCGGGTGAAAAACAAAGGTATCGACTCGGCCAAAAAGCAGGGCGATCTCATTGTCACGGTTGACGTAGTGATTCCAACAGATCTAAATGAGGCAGAACTACAAGCTGTTGAAGCGTTGCGCAATGCTTCGTCAACTTCTCCACGTGAACGAATTATTCAACTTGTTACCTCAGCGAAACGGAGCTCGTAATGGAACGCGAAACCCATGCCGTCTACGTCATTTCAGTTGCGGCAGAAATAGCTGGTGTTCACCCACAAACACTGCGAATTTATGAGCGGCGTGGACTATTGCAACCAGCACGCACAAGTGGTGGTAATCGACGATATAGCAACGCAGACATTCGTCGACTGCAACGTATTGCCGAACTAGCAAATGCAGGAATGAACCTTGAAGGTATTCGCCAAGTACTCGAGCTCGAATCTGAAATAGTTCGTTTGCAGCGCGAAGTTGAACAACTGCGCGCAGAGCTTTCATCTGCTGCCCGCCACCGACGCGAAAGCAACGAGCTAGTTCCTCTGCAACAAGCCATCACTCTGTTTGGCAGAACCCCTTCAATATTTAGAGACAAGAGGTAGTGGTCATGGTTGATCCAAAAAAGTGGACGACAAAAACCAACGAGGCAATTGCGACTGCAATGCAAATTGCATCGTCAAATTCAAATCCAGAATTAACACCAGACCATGTGATGGTCGCATTAACAAGCCAAACCGACACTGTTGTGCCGGCACTATTAGCAAAGCTCGGTATCGCGGCATCAATGTTGCACGATCGCGCACAAGCCACGGTAAACGCGATGCCACGTGCACAGGGCGGAAGCGAGCCACGAATGAACCGCGAACTTGCTCAAGTTTTTGCGGCAGCAGAGCAAGTACAAAAAGATTTACACGATGACTATTTATCTGTAGAACATTTGGTGCTTGCATTGCATTCTCGTGTTGGTGTTGGCAGCGAAGAAATGCTGCAAGCACTGCGCGATGTACGAGGTTCGCATCGCGTTACCTCCCAAAATCCAGAAGACCAGTTTCAATCTCTTGAAAAGTACGGAGTTGATCTCACACAGCGTGCCCACGATGGGAAAATCGATCCCGTAATTGGTCGCGATGAGGAAATCCGTCGAGTTATTCAGGTGCTTTCGCGAAGGACAAAAAATAACCCAGTGTTAATTGGCGAACCAGGTGTAGGTAAGACTGCAATTGTTGAAGGCTTAGCGCGGCGAATTGCAAGCGGCGATGTGCCGGAAGGTTTAAAGAACAAACGATTGGTTTCCTTAGACATTGGTTCAATGTTGGCTGGCGCAAAATATCGCGGCGAATTTGAAGAACGCTTGAAGGCCGTGTTGAAAGAAATCACTGATGCGCAGGGCGAAATCATTACGTTCGTTGATGAAATTCACACGCTTGTCGGCGCTGGTGGCGCAGAAGGCGCACTAGATGCTGGAAACATGATTAAGCCAATGCTTGCACGTGGTGAACTGCGCATGATTGGTGCAACCACGCTTGATGAGTATCGAAAGTATGTAGAGAAAGACGCGGCACTCGAGCGCCGATTTCAACAAGTTTTTGTAGGCGAGCCAACGGTTGAAGACACGATTGCGATCTTGCGTGGCCTGAAAGAACGATATGAAGTTCACCACGGTGTGCGCATTCAAGACAATGCAATTGTGAGTGCGGCAGTGCTGTCGAATCGATATCTCACCAATCGTTTTCTTCCAGACAAAGCAATTGACCTCATGGATGAGGCTGCAAGCAAACTGCGCATTGAAATCGATTCACTGCCAACAGAAATAGACATCATTGATCGCCGAATTTTGCAACTGGAAATTGAACGCGTCGCATTGGAAAAGGAATCAGACCCAGCGTCTATAGAGCGTCTGCGTGTGTTGAACGAAGAGTTACAGGAACTCCAATTGCAAACAAATGAAATGAAGGTTCATTGGGACGCAGAACGACAAGCAATTGGCGCTATTCGATCATTGAAGGAAGAACTTGAAACGTTGCGGGGTCAAGTGGATCGTGAAACTGATCTCGAGAAGGCCGCAGAAATCCGTTATGGGCGAATTCCCGAAATTGAACGACGGGTTTCTGCTGCAACACAAGAATTGAATGTTCTACAGTCATCAACGCGAATGCTCAAAGAAGAAGTAGACGCAGAAGACATCGCCGAAGTTGTCGCCAAGTGGACTGGCGTGCCTGTGACAAAGCTGATGGAAGGCGAGATGCAAAAACTTGTGCATCTTGAAGAACTGTTGCACCGTCGAGTAATTGGACAAGACGCTGCGGTGACTGCAACAGCCAACGCCATTCGCCGAAGCCGCGCTGGTTTGTCAGATGAAAACAGACCCATCGGATCGTTTATGTTCCTCGGTCCAACTGGTGTTGGAAAAACAGAACTTGCTCGTGCGCTTGCCGAATTTTTGTTTGATGATGAAAAGTCAATGGTGCGTATAGATATGGCTGAATACATGGAAAAGCATTCCGTCAGTCGATTGATTGGTGCACCTCCTGGATATGTCGGTTACGAAGAAGGTGGACAACTCACCGAATCGGTTCGTCGTCGTCCGTACAGCGTGGTCTTGCTTGATGAAATCGAGAAAGCTCATCCAGAAGTTTTCAATGTGCTGTTGCAACTTCTAGACGACGGCCGTCTCACCGATGGCCAGGGCCGAACAGTTGACTTCACCAATACGGTCCTCATCATGACCAGCAACTTGAAAGGCGAGCCGATTGAGTACTTCAAACCCGAGTTTGTGAATCGAATTGATGAAATCGTGCGATTCAGGTCTCTCACGCAGGAAGACATGGGAGCAATCGTTGACATTCAGTTGGAACATCTCATTGAGCGTTTGGCGAAACGACGAATCGTGCTTGCTGTAACTCCGGCAGCGCGAGTGAAGCTGTCGACAGAAGGTTTTGACGCCGAATTTGGGGCGAGGCCATTGAAGCGGTTGATTCAAAAGGCCATTGCCGACGCAGCGGCACTGATCATCCTTGAGGGCAAGGCGGGGGAAGGTGACTCAATTGTCGTTGATGTTGTTGATGGCGAATTGAGCATCACTGCAACACGTCTGGAATTGGCATAACTACAAGCGGAAAGCAGCACTGCGCGTCGCGCGCAGTATGATCTGATTACGTTCCCCACAACTTCAGGAGCGTTGCATGCCCGTAGCAGTAGTCGTCGGTACCCAATGGGGTGATGAGGGCAAGGCCAAAGTCATTGACCTGTTGGCTGAATCACATTCTCATGTTGTCCGCTATCAAGGTGGTCACAATGCGGGACACACCGTTGTTGTTGGAGACCAGCGCTACGCACTTCAACTCATTCCAAGCGGAGTTCTCTATGAACACGTCACTCCTGTAATTGGTAACGGTGTAGTGGTTGATCTACCAACATTGTTCAAAGAAATTGACTCTCTGGAAAGCCGCGGTGTTTCGTGCAGCAAACTCATGGTGTCGAGCTTGTCTCAGTTGATTTTTCCATGGCATCAATACCTAGATGCATTGCATGAATCGAAACTGGGTGACGCGAAAATTGGCACGACACTCAAAGGCATTGGGCCTGCATATGCAGATAAGGCTTTGCGAACTGGGCTCCGTGCAGGAATGGTTCGTGACATCACACAATTTGCACAACTCGTTCGTGAACGTGGAACCGCAGCGCACACATTGATCGTTGCGCTTGGTGGTGAACCATTTGATGTTGAAGCAATCGTTCAGCAATTCACTGAATTAGGAAAACGACTTCAGCCATATGTAGCCGACACTGTCAACGCACTGCATGAAGCAATTGAAGCTGGTAGCAACGTGTTGCTTGAAGGGGCTC
>JACCDL011163102.1_pt1 | contig 20422 bp, 29 predicted proteins | sample 7441931 | NCBI WGS metagenome assembly JACCDL01 (sample SAMN15323437, study PRJNA562643) | freshwater metagenome | isolation source: river surface water | place: USA:Blue River Watershed | collected 2017-08-16 | reverse complement strand
GAAATCGAAGAAGGTGGTTTTGGTGGCAAGGCGAATGTGATGTTGACGGTTGCCCCAAGAAGCACTGTGATTCCGCCCGTTACCAAGTAATCTTATTCGTGCGATTTAGATGATAAGACCTTGAGTTAAAAATCATCTTTTTACTGAATAACTCTTTGGTCCCGCCAACAGGGTTCTTTATCAATATAACTCTATGTTTTGTATGTAATTATATTGCATATCTACCAAAATAGCTAATTTTCTACCAAGAATCTACTAGCCTGGGTGGGGGGCTTTTAATAAAGATCGTATCCCAAAAAAATAGACCCCAGGGGCTTGGTGGTGGCCCCATAGCTAAGTGCAAGTTTATGAAATCGCTGCCGACATTTTTATATTTTTATATTTTTTATAAGTAAGACCGCGGTTTTACACACTTATTTAGTGTCAATCTGATTGAGTCAGATTTTCTTGGTAGAGAGCTGATGTCTTGAAAGGGCATTATGGGGATGGGGTGAATGCTCAGCGTGGTAGATTTATTTTAGAGACATTAAGTTAATTAATAACCGACAATTAACGTTTAACTAGTCTCAGAAACTTTTGAAAGAACATCAATAAAAAAGTGTTATAAATATCATAAATAAACAAGTAAATGTCATCCATGAAGCCAATAAATAATCTATTTGCAATTACATTCTCGGTTTTAATTCTAAGTTCACTTACTGTAATGACGGGGTGTGCTGAAAAAGTTAACGATAGTGCTGCTGTAAGTGCTGTTTCCTCGGAAAAAGCATCGGTAGTTGACAATTCAAAAGCTAAGGCGCCACAGCCATTGCCTTCTGAATCCATAAAAACAAGTCAAAAAGAAGAAAAAGATGGGTCATCAGCGACCGGAGTAATCATCCTTATTGCTTTTCTCGTAATTTCAAATGTTTTAATGCTTTTGGCACTTCTAATGATTTTGAAGTGGAGAAGAACCGTATCCGATGGTATGGAGGCTATCGTACCTAATAATTTAATGGATTCACTTAATAAATTTTCAGGAAATCAAATTTCCTTAGCTAAATGGCTTGAGTCTAATATTTCAAAAATTAATCTAGATCTAGCAAAACAAAGTGAAGTTGTTTCTATCCTCAAAAAAGAGCTAGCAATTAAAGAAGATGAATTATCAAAGTTTAAACAGCTTAATCTTACAAGGGATTCTGAGATATTGGTTTCAAAAGTCGTTAAGTTGCATTCAAATCTATCAAGACTTTCTTCGCAAATAGATTCTGGACTAATCACTCAAAATGGCGCAATTATTTTTTTAAAAGATGAGCTGGCTGATGTTTTTGAAGAGTTAGGTATTTCACAAATATCTCCAACAATTGGTTTGCCCGTTAAGGATTTGCCAAGCGAAGGATTTACCATTAAAGCAACAGTTCTAGTTAGCGATCAAAGTATGCATTTAACTGTTGCCGATCTTGTTGAATCAGGTTACATATTCACTTCGAATGGGCATACAAAAGTAATTAGACCGGCAATAATCACAGTTAATAAGTTTGGAGAATGAAATGGCAATTATTGGAATTGATTTAGGCACAACAAATTCTTTAGCTGCCCAATTAGATAACGTTGGTAGACCTCAAATTATTCACAACTTAGAAGGCTCAAACTTAACACCTTCGGTTGTTTATTTTGATAGTTCTGCGAGAGTAATTGTTGGTCAGCAAGCGAAAGATAACATTGGTATTGAGCTTAATGTGTTTAAAGAGTTTAAGCGAGCCATGGGCTCTAAGGCTACTTACTCGTATGGTAATAAAGAAATCTCTCCAACGGAGTTAAGTGCTTTTGTTCTTCAGAAAATCAAGCAAGACTATGAAAAATCAGTTGGTAAGGCAGATACGGTAGTAATTACAGTGCCTGCAAATTTCAGAAATGAGGCGCGAGAGGCAACATTAGCGGCTGCACACTCAGCTGGTCTTTCAACTGACATGCTCTTAAATGAGCCAACAGCGGCTGCTCTTTATTACGCCCATCAATCAGGATCTTCTTTAAGCGGAATTTATGTTGTTTATGATCTTGGCGGCGGCACCCTTGATATTTCAGTAATTAAAGCAAATGGGGATGATGTTGAGGTTTTATCATCAGAGGGCCTTCAAGAGCTTGGCGGTAAAGATTTTGATAAAAAGATCTTGGAAATAGTATCTAAGAAATTCAAAGCTATCACTGGTAAGGAATTCAATACTCATGATTACGGCTTTTCAGAAAACGATGCGGAAGAGCTGAAAAAATCACTATCCTCAGTGACTGAGAAGAAAATTCGCCTGCTTGGTCAAGACATTCAGCCTACAACAATTGCTGTAACCAGAGCAGAATTTGAAGAGGCTATTTCAAGCTATATTGCTCAGTCTGAAATGCTCTGCGAAACAGTCCTTGTAGAGGCTGGAGTTAGCGTATCCGATATTAAAGAGGTTTTTTTGGCGGGTGGAAGCTCAAGAATTCCCTTGGTGAAAAAGACCTTGCAAAAGATCTTCAATAAAGAGCCAATCGTAAGTGGTAATCCTGATGAGGCGATTGCGCTCGGAGCGGCCATATATGCTGGCTACAAAACAGAAAAAACTAAGCTTAATACATTGCAAGCACAAGCAGTTTCTTCTATGAAGTTTCAAGAAGTTGCCCCGGCATATTTTGGAACTATTAGTATTGATAGTAGAAAAAAACAGGAGGGTATTTATGCAACTCTGAATAATATTATCATCAATAAAAACGAAAAAATACCGTGTTCTAAAACAGAGTCATTTTATACAGCTCACGATAATCAACTTGCAGTTTCTTGCGAAATTACCCAGTCACCCACGCCTGAAACTGATCCAAGATTTGTAAGAGTTATTTGGACTGGTGAGTTAGCTTTGCCACCAAATAGAGAGTCTGGTCAAGAAATTCAAATAACCTATTCGTATGATGAGTATGGCGTTATGCACGCAAACTTTTTGGATGTGGGTTCAGGTAGAAAGACTGAAATTGAAATTACTGCAAAGACTGCAGAGTCGGGTCCGTCATTAAATATTAACGATTTTGTTGTAGAGTAAAACATGGAATTCTTATTTTTTTTACTATTTATTGCCGTAATGATTTTCGGTGTTGGTGGTGTATTAAGGGCCGGTGCTTCAACTACAAAAGCCGTTTTTAAAACTGTTTCAAGTGGCGGCAATATTATTGATAACTTCAAAGAAGAAATTAGAGAAATGGGCCCGCTTGAAGCCCAAATTGTTCCGGCAAAGATAACCTTAGGCGATAAGTTAGTTGACGTCTACGAGGTAAAGATTAGAGGCCTTCTCAATGCTTCATATGCTTGTGATTTAGTACTAGTTACTTCAATTTTTGATTTTACGAGTCAAAAATATGAGGCAATCCTTTCAAGTTTAGATTTCTTTAGAGAAAAGCAAACTGAAGGTTTTCAAAATGTTGTTGAGGTTGGAAGAATTTCACCAAACCAAGGCTATAAAAATTGGGTAAAGGTTGCAACTCTATATCCAGAAACATTAACCGCTACTAGAAGCGGAGACCGCATTGTTAGGGTTATGGTTCGCGCAATGCCTGAAACAGAGGTTTCTAAGATTGAATATGGTCTTCATGATGAGGGTACAACAATCTTCTCAACAGCTGCCATAAGTCGTATGATTAATTTCCAAGAAAAGGGTTGGCTTGAAACTATTGAGGAAAGAGAAGAAGCTCGAGTCCTAATGGTTAAGATTGCAGTAAGTGTTGCATCTCACGAGGGATCGATGAACCCCTCTGAAGGGAAAGTTATTCAACAGTGGATTAAAAAGCAATTAGAAAGTATCAGAGAAAGTGATGTTGATCGAATTAAGGCTAAGTTAAATGATGCGCTAAAGGCAGCTTTCGCTGATGCTGAAGGTGGAGTTCTTGATCGTGAAGCTTTGATTTCGAAGTTAAAGGCAATTGACATCAAATCCTTAAATCGCTCTTTACTTGAGTTTTTGGTTGATGTGATTGGTGCTGATGGTGAAATTACTGCCAGTGAAATGGCTTTGGTAAGATCAATTTCTGAGAAGTTAGGCTTTGACTATGACGAAGTTAAAGCAATGTCTGACAAGGCTTTCTTGTCTATGGACGTAATTCCTTCCGTTGAGGAATCCTTGGAGGGTTTATTGGGCATAGATCCATCTTGGAGCAAAGAGCAAATCCTTTCTCATTTACGCCGAGAATTCTCAAAGTGGAATGGGCGTATTCAGGCATTAGAAGATCCTAGTGAAAAAGATAAGGCACAAAGAATGTTGGATGCAATTGCTGCAGCTCGTAAAAAATATGGTGCCAATTGAATCTCACTGATATCGAAGGTGCGCGTAATAGAGTAAAAGATTTTTTACTGCCTAACCTAGCGGCCTTACTTGATGTTTCTGATAAAGGTATTTTTAATCCAAGTGCTGAGCGTAAAAGTGCAAAAGTAGAATCTTTAGCTCGTTCATCTATACGATTAACTAATGAAATTGCCCCATTACTTAATGAACAAGTTGAGTTAGTTTGTGAGCGTTTAAAGATTCCTCGCCATTTAGTCGATGTTTACGTTTTCCCAAGTTCTGATTTAAATGGTTTTTGTTACGTTGATGAGTTGCCTATTATTGTCGGGCTAAGCTCGAGTATAGTTAAAGCATTAAGTGGAAATGAACTTGCCTTTGTTCTTGGTCACGAAATAGGGCATGCTTTATTTAAGGAAACAACAAACTTTATTGCAAACTCTAGCTGTTTAGAAGATCAAATCCTTGCGCGCTCAATTGAAATAAGCGTTGATAGGGTAGGTTTGCTTGCCTCTGGGGATGTTGATGCAGCGTTTAGGGCAATCCTTAAAACATTATCCGGCCTTGATGATTCAATTCTTAGATATGATTTCTCCCACTTTATGTCAGAAGCTAGAGAGGTTTTAGATACTAGGATTACTGACCAACTTTTATACTCTAGTCATCCTCCGTTGGCACAAAGATTTAAGGCACTTGTCTCTTTTTCAACAAGTGATTCATATTTAGGTCTAACAAATATCAAAAGTGGATCAGGCATTCCCATTGAGCAAGTAAATAGAGTTATCTCTGCAAGGTTGAATAATAGCGTTGATGCGCATGCGTACAAATTAATAGATGAGGCGTTATCTAATGTTTTAGTTTGGGTTTCTTACGTATTAATTGCCTCAAAAAGAACGGTAAATTTGTCTGACTTGAAAAAAATGTGTGAAGTTTCTATTACTAAGTTAGATATTGAAAAAGCGGCAATATTTTTAGATTCTTATACGCATAGTGAAAAAACATCTTTATTAAACGAAAAAATAACTGAAGCAATTATTTCTTCGGCAAGATTGGCGCCTAGGGCAACTGCCCACTTAATTTCAAGGCTGGAAAGTACCTATCCAGAAATCAAATTTAACAATATTGAATCTATTGCAAAATTAGCTGTTTAGTAGCGCTGATTAACTCTAAGAGTATTTCAAAGCTATTATTTTTTTAACTGTCTGTTCATGTTGTTTTGTGCACTTTCAAGCTTTTTCTCAGATTCTCGAAGTATTCTCTCCTCCTCTTTTGCTAATAATTCGAGTCTCTCTGAGGCATTATTGTATTGCTGTAGATGATCGTCATTTAGCATGATTAAATGATTTCTTACGGGGTCATATTTTATTTGATTGTTTTCATATCCAGCCTTTACTACTCTTGCTATTGTTTTGAATTCAACGATGGCTGCTCTTTGAGTTCGCATCATTTTTTCCTGTTGCATTACTGAGTCGTTAAAACTTGTATTAAAACCATCCAAAAACTGACTGTAGTTTTTAGCTAAAACCATTACTGCATTTTTATATTCAGAGTTAAATCTTTTATTTTCAACTTCCAATACATTTAAATAATCTTCATAAATTTTTATTGATTCAGTGAGCCTTATAACCCCGTTAATATTTTTTAAGCTTTTTGGTGAAAGAGTTTCTCCAAAGTTAGCTTTTTCTAATATTTTGTTTTGTTCTTCGTAATTCTTTTTAGTTTTCGCTGTGGCAATTTCGACAAGTTTGCTCACTTCTTTTAATAGATCTTGATTGTTGGTAGCGGGTTTTATTTGGGATAGGTCAATTAAGTCTTTTGCTTTTATTTCGGAGGGCGCGCCTTTTTCTATTTCAGTAAGTAATTGGCGATGAGTTGATAAAGACTCGTTGATTGATTCAAGAGATGCTCGTTGTGAGTTTTCTGATGTAATTGTTTGCGTTATTGTTACCAAGGGTATTAATGAGGCAATAAAAAAATAAATTGCTTTAGTTTTTTCATTTTTATCTTTTGTTATGTAGTGAGCAACAATCAGAACTACGATGGAAATCGTAAGCAAGCGACCTATATTGTAGGATGCGTCTGATGTAAAAAATGTTAATAATCCGGCTATTGATAGAACAAATACAAATGCTTTTTGATAATAAATTGGCATATTCACATCCGTGTATCTTTATATTGTTTTGTTTCAATCATTTTCTTTAAGACTTTTAATTGTGCATCTTTAGATCCGTTTAAGCTGAATCGCGAAACATGAAATTTGCTATCTGGTAGTGCAATTGCAAATCCAATTGATTTACTTTTGATAGTAATAGTTTGAATTGCATCAAAATCGATAATTGATAAGAATCTTCTTTTCCCCAAGTGAAAGCATTTCATTTCGAAAGTCTTGGCTCCAGCATCTGAAGATACTAATGAGGAGTATTCCTCTCCATCATTACAGTCTTTTTGAAAGTCCACATAAAAAACACAATTCTCAATGCACATAACTCCAAAAATTGAGTTTGATGCGTTATAGGTGTATGCCTCACCAATGCCACCTTCGACTGATGTGATCCAATCTCCGCTAAATTGCTTTTTAGCGTTAGCGTTGTTTAAGCAAGTTATTGCAATAAGTCCTAAAAGTAAAGTTTTTAGATTCATTTTTTGTATTTAAATTTAAAAAATATAAGTTTATGTTAGCTTTAGCATTGACTCTCTAAAAATCAACATAATTTACTTGGTTGAATTAGGCTCTTTTTTAACTGGTAGGAATTTTCCTTCATGAAAAATTTGCCTTTTTCCTTGAACCAAATAAGTTACTTCGTTACGCATTAAGTTTATTTCACCAACTCTTTCAAAACCATAGTAATCATACGAGAACTCAAGTTCACAGTCTTTACCAATTGCGTTAATAAACTCATCTGTTATAAAAATTGGTTTATTTATGTCTTTTTCAAAGCCATAGTAGCCATGAATAACTAGCATAGGGAGGGTAAAGCCGTTATTCTTGTAGGTACCAACGGTCATTTTTGGAAGTTTTATAGCATCACCATCAATACTGCAAATAACTAATTCAAAGTATGTGCTTCCATCATTCTCTGAGATGCAAAGAGACTCAAAAAAACTGCTGAAATTTTTTAGTACTGATTTCTCAATTCCGATATTGAATCTCTCGGAATATTTTTCTATCCATTCCCACTCCTTTTCAGAAGTTGGATTGCCGAAGTAAATTTCAATTTTAGACATCTAGCTTACCTGTAAATCTTGCGGATTATTGTTTAGAAAATTACTTTGAAAATAAGGCATTTGATGCTAAATTTCATAAACAACAGATTAGCATGAAACCAAAATGACTTTAATTAAAAATCTATTAATTTTTTTTCTATCTTTTTCTTCATTTAGCGCTTACGCCAATTGGATTGGTAAGTGGGAATCGAAGGGGGGTGACGTTGTAATAGGCCTATCCTCGGATCCAAATAATCCGCAAATAGCAAAAAACAGCTTGTTAGTGATTGGGTACTCTAAAAAACTTGATTGCAAACCTGTGGTGTCAGTATTAGTAATCAAGGGTCAAAACATCGGTCAGCCTATCAATCAAAAAACATCCAAAAGTAAAAAAAATCAATTAATTGTGAAAGTCGGCGGTCAGGAATTCACGGAAGAAACAAAACTTACCGAATACACAAGCGCAGTTGAATTTGCAATGAAAGGTAGTCAGGCATTGGTAAACGCTTTATCAAACCCCAGCGTGCCGTTTAATGCAAGGATTGGTAGTACGACCTTGGTAGAGTTTGCTAGTGCGAGTGATTTTGCAAGTGCTAATAGGGTAGCAAGACAAAACTGTAGATAAGGGATAAGAATGTTTGATTTTATTTTTGGTGGCAAAAGAAAATTAGAGCTTATACGAGAGCTTTTAGAGCAAAGAATCCGTGAAGTTGGATTTAATGATATGGAGTCTCGGTTAAAAATCAAAGAAATGAGCAATTTCCAGTTAATTGGAACCGCTGAAGGCACTATTGTTACCATCATTGAGATGGTTCTTAAAATGCAAAAACAAGGACATTTTATAAGAGGCATTATTGAAACTATTGAAAATCAACGAAAAGGTTTAGGGCAAGATCTTGGCGCATACTTGGAAATATTAAAATATACAAGTGGGACTCCCGAGCAAGCGGGTCAAGCCATTCCTGAATATTGTTTATACAGGGTAAATCTTGAATATCCTGGGCAAATGACGGAAGATCAATTTGCAAACGCTTTCGTACAAGCAACGCAGATGCTTATGACAAGATAGGAGAATCCAGTGGGAATTTTTAATATTTTTGGTAAAGAGTCAGTTGAGTCAATTATTTCAAAAGCTGAAGTTTCTATTTTGAAAACATATGGAATAGTTGAGCCAAGTCAGGCGCAGAAATTTATGTGCTCTCTTTCTCTTGGGATCGCTACTATGGGCATCCTGAGTGCTGTTGGAAAGGGTAGTTTAAATTCTTTGATGAATGAAGTATCTGACGTGGCTTACAAATCAACTAAATTTTTATCTTTTAGAATCAATGAAATTACTTCAGATAAGGACGATTTAGAGCAAATATTCTCAGTAATGCCTCCCGATATGGATGGTGACACAAGCATCAGAATTAATGGCGGTGTTGCTTTCCCTGCATTATTTAATTCAAAGGGACCTGTGCTAATGCTAGAAATTAAGGATAAGTCTACTGGACCAATGGGGCCAGCTGGATATGCCTCAATTGTTGTCGGTGACTTGATGCTTGGTCGTGAAAAGTCTAAGCCATACTTTATGCAAGTTTGTTTAATTCTTAACGAAATGACACAGAAATTGTTAAAAAATGCATAAAAATTTTTCTTACTACCTAGATAATGAATTTGTAAACGGTGGTTTTAGATTGCACGCAAGGGATGCTCACCAAACAGCAAAAAATATTTCTTTAATATTCACGGACAGAACTGGTTGGTTTAAATCTCCTAAACCTATTCACATTGATGAGTTATGTGAAGCGTATAAAAAACTTGTACCTGATATGGAGATTCATCACCCCGGTCACATTGACATGATTTTTCATCCAAATATCATCTCTAAACTTGGATTTCCTGTTGATAGCAATGGAATGGTTAGTTGGGATTAAGTTTATAAAATAGGGCAATTAGAGGGTTGTTAATGAATCTTTATATTTTAGGCATTGCATTACTTTTTGGTGGTTATGTAACCTTTAGTAAAGGTATGGGTGCCATTGACAATCGCGTACCTCAATTGGCAATGATTCGATTGGTTAGCGGTTTTTTATCTTTTTTATTCCTGATATTAGGTGGGTTCATATTCGCTTGGTGGGCACCAATTGCTGGCATTTTATTGGCCATCATACTTTGGATGATCGTTAACTACATAGCATTAACAACAGAGTTCACAATGATTCACGCTCTTCGTAGTCATATAGGAATTTTTTTAGGAGCAATATTGTGTTTTTTAAGTTTTTTTAATTGAACATCAAACAATTTAAGATCATTGATGCATCAATACAAATATAAATTAATAAAACTAGATACCAGTAATCGTCACTTTGATGATATTGAACAATTGCTTAATGAATACGGCGATGAGGGATATGAGTTTGTTGACATAAAAGAAATGTGGTCGCTGACTGATTCTGGATACGAAGTCAGGCAAGATATTTTGATACTTCGAATGCGAAGATAAATTAATCTAAGTTTAAGGGAGTAGGAATGGGGTTATTTGATTCAGGAACTGAAATGGTTATCGTGAAAACTTTTCAGGATGATCTAAATGGTTTTAAAAAGGCACCTTTAGCTGTTCAAGTTCAAGCAGGAAAGGAAATATTTGAGGATATTCAAATGCTTTCTCAATTGAATCTTGAGAATCTCAATAAAGTGATTCCTCAGCTTAGGGAAAAGTATAAATCTCAACGGCATAAAGCAATTAGTAACGGCGCAACTAGCGAACTAGATCCTGATTACGCTTATGCCGCGATTATGGAATCAGTTATTTTGGCAATTGGTAGAGACAAAATTGCTGAAAAGGTCATGACTGAGGTAATTACTTGGTTGCAGTCTATTGGGGTTATTAAAAAACCTTAATTCATGTTAACCAAGAAAAGTGAGAGTTTGCTTGAGGCCAAAACTGTTATTGAGAATGCTTCATTAATCATTCAAGAAATTATTGGGCGACAACTTACTAAAAAAGAATACGATTTGTTAAGTAAGTTAGCGGGCGATGAGGGAGAGGTTTATAGCCCTATGCAACCTTTAACTGTGTTTAAAAACGATCATACGATTGCACTTGAGGGAATTTATTTTTTATTCTTCCATGACAGTAAAACTGGCCTCATATCTGAAAAAGTGAATCAGTCTATTTTGATGAAGGTATTGGACTTTTACAGCCAGAGTGTTTCTGCTAATCTGGCGCAGAATACAGAAATCGTCTGTTATTTTTTGGATTTTTTAAGAGCTCAGAAACGTTAAAAAAATTCTTTAATACGTAAACACCTCATTAATGTCAATTAAATATCTTTATTTTTTACTTTTATCCTTTTTACTTGCTGGCTGCAGTCAGGAGTGGAGGGGATTTGTGTATCCAAACAAGAACGATCTATCTAAACATATAGAAATCGGCAAGTATGATTCATTAGAGAAGTGTAGAGATGCATCTTTGCATAAACTATCATCAATGGGAAAAAGGTTAGATGGGGATTATGAGTGTGGCTTAAATTGTCGACCGCTTAAAAATTTTGATGGATCTTCGGATATGAACATTTGTAAAAAAACGGAAAGATAGTAATGAAAAAATTACTGGCCATTTTTTTTATTTTTTTTATGAAAAATACATATGCTCAAGCAATTGAGATTTACTCTGCAAATTGCAATAGAGTCGAAAGTTGCAAGCTGTGCGTCCCTGATTACAAAGAGGTATATCAAGTTAACAAATCAGCCCAAGTAGTTATTTTCTCAGGAACCGATTTAAAAACAAACAAAACAGAGTCAGCAACTCTCAAGGATTGCAAAATTGTTGATGGTAAAAACTTTATTTGTGGTGAGAAAAAATTTAGAACAAGGGGCGACGGAGCTACGATAATTTTGGATAGTAGAACAATAGTGAGTAATGGATTTAGAGAAGATAATGCCCACTTAACAATAATGGATCAAAATGGCAAGCAATTAAATCCCGAGTCTCCACTGAAGACATGTCAATTTAAAAAGAATGTTTTCGGTCAGTTCACTGTAATAAATCGATAATTTGTATTATAGAAATAGGACGATGGAATGAAATCTTTTTTAATAAATACGCTTAGATATTTCCTGTTGCCAATTTTTAATTATTTAGTAATATTTATTCCAATGACGCTCCTAATTCTTGTCCCAATTTATTACTTTGGCGGGGATTTAGGAAACTTGCTTATTGAAAAATTTGAAGTTACAACTGGTTTATACCTAAGACCGCTTGTCATATCTGGAATTCTGATCTTAGTCTTGTTGCTGTTGTCTTCCTCTAGGCTTGAAAAGTTCAATGAGTTACTGTGGTTCAGACAATTTTCAAAAGGAAGAATTAAGTCACTTTATTCGACCTATATCTATGGAATTGGCTCATTCGCGCTTTTGACGTTGTTGATTGTTATAAAAACAGTCTTTTTTTATTCTGCCAACGACATAAACTGGTTTAGTTCAAGAAGTTATCTTTGGGGATATTTCTTGCTCGTCCTGTTTTTTTCTCCAGTTATCTTCTTGGTCAAGCGTGAAAATAAGTAGATCGGCCAAGTAAAAACTATTTGAATATTCTCACTATGTATCAATAGGGTGCTTTAATGTTTATAAGGATATGGCAAGCTATTAAGCCTTCTTAATATCCTGGATATTTCAGTATCATGGCAGGCACCCGGGCGCATCACCTTTTTTATTACTTATTAAATTTGTTAGTTGATATAGGATTAAATTATGCAAAGTAATATTTACGTATGTTTGATGCTGTCTCTAGTAATTGTATATTTTTTGTCAAACTGGGGAGTTTCGATTTGGCTAAAAGTTTTAGTTATTCCGGTGTTTTCATGTGTTGCTGGATTTGTTGCTTCCATAATTAGTGTTGAGGATCCTGGATCCTTTGCCATTGCAGTATCTTCAACAATAACTGTTTTAATACTTACCTCCGTTTTTTATCCTCTTTTTAGAAAAAAATTCAAACATAAAGCTAGGTCAATCGAGGAAGTTGAGGAAGCAAGAAAATTTATTAAATCAAACTTTAAGTAAAAAGTCGATGAAACTTTTTTGGACTACATTTTGGAGAATGGGCATATTTTTATTGCTAGTTTCTCAGCCAATCGGTTATGCAGTTTTTTTTATTTATGACTTGTTGCCAGGCCTAGGTATTTGGGGAGTAAAGATAAAACCTACTATAACTTATTTGGTCCTTTCTTTGATTTTCTTTTCCCTGAATTTAAACATCTTTGGCGGTTTTAAAAGATTTTTATGGGTTAATGCTCCGATACAGCTAGCTAAGGCTGACACAATTTTCAAGATTTATGGTTTTGCAGTTCTTTTTCTAGCTTTGATTAACATGACTTTAGCCCTTGGAGCTACTGAAGTGTTTTGGGCTGAGTCTAGATTGCTGTTAGCTTTTAATGTTTTTCTGATCCCATTTTTGTTTGTTTTTAATAAAAGTTTTAGATCGCAGGTAGAGCAATAAGCTAAGAAGGGAGTTCTTGTGATTTTTGACCTAATTGAAAATAGAAAGCTTCGAGTCACGCTAAGGGCGACTGGTTTCTTTTATATCATTCTCGCCATATGGTTACCAGTTATGTATGTTGGCAAAGATGGTGGGGTTTTGACCTACATTCTGCCCATCATTTCTTTTATATCAACATTGGTGCTTGTAGAAATGGCTTCTCAATTTAAAACGGAAGATGACGAATAAGCTGTCAGAGTAAACTTTGATTATTCATAAGGAAGAAACAATGAGCATCAAAGACAAACTTAGCAACGCTACTGGCTTACAAAGGCTTTTTTTAGTTTGTTTGTTTGTTTTACTTGGAAACAATCTGTCTTTTGCGAGTGATAAGACTTCTTGGTATGAATTAAGTCCCTCTCAATTATCAAAAAACTTCATACAGTTACCTGTAAGTGATAAGAATAGATCGACAGAATTAGTACAGGTATCTTTAATGCAAGACTTTTTTGTTTCGCAAAATGGTGCAAAGTCTATGATTGCTGTTAATGAATTTGACTGTGCTAACAATAGAGTTAGAGTTTTACGTCTTGCGGTGTATCTTCAGTCGATGGGAAGTGGTTTGATTGCAGATTTTGCAACCCCACCTAAAAAAAGAGGGTGGGAAGTAATACCTAACGAATCTTTTGCAAAAGAGGCTATCAAGATAGCCTGTCAAGGCTAACTGTATCCAATAATTTTCCAACATATTCTTTGGGCAGCATGTGCCCAGCTTTTGGGACTATGTGAGTGGTTATATTTAATAACTTGCCTAGCTCTGATACGTTTACAGCGTTACTTTGCCAATCTAATTCTCCAACATGTATTTCACATTGTTTAGGTTTTGGGAATTGGTTTGATTTTGCTAGTTCAAATAAAAGATCTGCACGTGGTGGAACGTAGGCAGTCATTGTTTCGTTGTTAGAAAACTCGCCAATGATCGGCGACAAAAGAATTACTTTTCCAATATACGGCTCAATCTGAGCTTGTGCGTGTAAGAATAAATAAGCGCCAAATGAGTTGGCTATAACAAAGGCATCTTCACGCCAAAAATGGGTTATTAGATCATGAGCTACGTCATCTATTTGTTCTTGGAATTGGCGCTTTTTAAACTCCCCATACAATTCTCTCCCGTAAATCTCAAACCCTCTGCTTAATAGGGCTTCACCTAGTCCTAAATGCAAACGTCCACCCATACCAGTCAAGTAATAAACAGATTTAGACATTCAAGATTATTTGAGTATCGATATTCGAATTATTTAAATTCAAACCCATGGCGCCGGTAGCACATATCAACACTCTTTTCGGTTTGTGTGTTAAGTCCATTGGCTACAAAAAGATTTGTTAGATCACAGCCGGCTTTTTTCCTCTCTTTTGCACATTCTTGGTCCCATTTTTTAGTTTGGGATTCATACACATTACTCAAGCAGTCGTTTAACTTACTTTCTCGGTAAAAATAGATTGCGAGAATAAGAAGTAAAAAACCAGCTATGAAAAGCTTGAACCAGTTTGTTGCTAGAAATGATTGTTGAGTATTTTTCATTTTTTAAGTTAAGCTTTAAAGCTTATTTTCCTCATCAAACGTGCTGTAGATTGCTCCACCAACACCACCTACAGTAAATAAAACGTTTACAACTCCCCACCAATCGCCTCTTGAGAGGAGGCCAAGCAAACTGATGCCCGCCATCAAAACTAAAAGCGCTCCAACAACTAATGAAACAACTTTTTTGAAATTTGGTGCGCAGTACACCCCACTATAAACTGCAGAAAATCCAGTTAATGCTGGCGCAAAAGCATTCCTCCACAACAGATCAATCCATGCGCCATCGCCTAATCCAAGCATTTTTGATTGAAACCAAAAAAACAATCCAGTAAGGAGTGAAACGACAATGAAGGTGATCACAACACTTATTGGAACCAAAATCCAACGAAACCAACCTGGAAGTTTGTGTATTAAATCCATCTTGTAAATCCTAAAGGAAGTAATGTACGTTTAATTCGACAGGCTTGATTTTACGGGAATTGATAGAGCTAATACAAAGAAGTTTTGATTTTCATATTTAAGCAATTATTTGCATGCTTACCAATTTCTCTGATTCATTAAATTAACCCCATCTGTTTTGCGATGATTTTGGTGGACTCATAGGTTACAAATGCTTCTTCATTTGGTACCTCTAGATCATTACCCAATCCAACTGCTTCTTTGGTTAGTCTCTGAGTTAGTCTCGCAAGCCTGTCCCTTAGGTAGCTATTAACGTTAGCCCTGAGCATTGTTCTAGTAATGTAGTCGCTAGACTCGTGCAGGGTTAGTGCCATATCGGCAAGGTCCTTATTTGTGGTGTATTTATTGCGATTCTTGCCTGTTTTTTTTGTCATTTTCTTACTCTCCTGTTAATGTTGTTATGACGCCTTAATTTAAAAAGCCGCGTCTTTGGCTTTTTGGTATGTTTTTGTATTGATATGCCGTGGATATCGGTCTTGTGGCTGTTAGATTTGTTGCCAATAAACACGGCATTTTGTTAGGGTGGGGAAAAGCTAGGTTAAAAGCCAGTTCCACCCTTACACGCGTAGCTCCTAATGTCTAATTTGATTAAAACTTGGGTTGTAGATGAATGACCTTAAGTAATCTTCTTCTTTCATGCCAGCTTTTTTTGCATTGGCCTCACACGATCCTAGGGCGCTTGAAATGGCGCTTGAGTACCTAGACTCCAGTTCAACACAAGGAAGCGCCATAAAGCCGCTTTGAGACTTCTGATGCAATTTTTCTTGCGCATTGTTTGATACCCATATTTTCAGATTTCCAAGTTCGGAAATGCCTACACAAATACATAGAAAATTGTGAAGATCCTCTCTTGAAATTGGTTGCTGTGCTCTCTCTAACCAGACTCTCCCGCGACCGTTTATTTGGTTCGTCGGGAATGTTGCCCTAACCATTTGATCTGTTATTTGGATTGAGATGTGGCGGTCAATTTGGCATTCAGATACTAGCCAGCGCAGTTCAAATGCTTCATCGATCAATAGGTTTGTATCAGGGGCTGGTAATAGTTTTGATACAGCGTCAAGACTTATTGGTTGAAAAGTTGTCATGTTGTTCATTTTTGTGTTCCATATAGAAAATTGTGAATAAAGGAAGGCATTGGAATTTCTAAGTCAGCCAAGATGGTGGCTGCGGCAAATAGTTGAGCTTTTGATAGTGTTGCTTCAGCTTCCGTGAGCTTGACCCAAATTGGCGCCGACTTGCGATCCTCTACCAATTGATTTCTGCGTATTGGGGTCCAGAGGCTTTTTAGCTCAGCTGTCTGTTCTTTTGTTAGTTTTATGGTTTGAAGTGCTGTCATCTTTAGTCCTTGTTATCTTGGTTAGTCCGTTGGTTCGGCATCAGTTCATCAGTTCTGTTTAAAAAGTAAAGCGTAAGACACACATGGGACATATATCTCCGATATGTCCCAGTGTTCGTTAGGGGGTTAAGTTTGGTCGGTGCGTACGTTTTATTTACTATAGGGAGTATTGACAGAATGGCTACTTTGTTAAGCAATTTGAGTCTCCTTGAATTGAGCAATCCGTAGTGCCATCTTTTGGTTATTGTTTCCCTTGTCTGTACGCTCATATTCTTCAAGAATTCCCTCAGATATCATCGTTGCAATTGTTTGGGTCGCTATAGAAGAAGAGCCTTTGATAATGTCCCTTACGGCAGTTCTGTTGATAGGAACACCTTTTTGGTTTGCTTCCTGAACCGTATAGAAAATTCTCTTCCTCAGCGTCTCATCTCTAGCAGTCTGGGCTTTATCAATGCGCTCTGTTAGTGAGCTTTTCCTTGCCGTACCAAACATGTAGGGGATCTCGACGACGTCTCCTAGTTCATCTTCAACTAACTCTGAAGCAAATGATGCTTCAAAAGCCAGAGTGTCATATTCAGCAACATACCGTCGCTTTCCTAGCCACATGTATCTAATGTTGGTGCCATCATCATTTTTTCCGATAAATGCGGTTCCATTAACATCGCCAGTCCAGGCTCCAGCACCTCTAGCTGATAAGTTCTTCATCTGGTCTCCCGTAACTGCTTTTGGGATGTGAGAAACAATCCATAGTGGTGATTTGTTTTCTAAACATGCTTTTTTACAAATCGAAATGGCTGCGCTAACCTCTGCGTTGTCGTTTTCTGAGTCAAGAGAAAACGTTGCTGCAGCGGTATCAAAAACAAATAGGGCGGGCACGTTGACCAATCCTTTTTTACCTAGCTGCTGAACACTCTTTAGCGAGCTATATTTTCTGATCAGATCCCCAAGTACTTCCTTCTTTGACCTATGAACTGGAATTACAGTGAACCAATCGCGCATTTCATCGTTTGATATCGTTATCTCCCAGTGTTTCTTGATCGCAAATAGAATTCGCTCTACTTGTTCTGGGTCTTCTGTGAGGTATACAACCTTACGGCGCAATTTTGGTTTTAAGGGTTCTTCTGGTCTACATATGTGAGCAGCAATTGCAGCTAGTGGAACTAATATTGAACTTTTACCCACGCCGCTCTCACCAGCAATAGTGAAGATCTCGGCTGATAGAAAACCATCAATCACGAACCTGGAGGCCACTAATTTAGTTGTGTCGTATTCATAGGGTTTAAAGACATCAAGTAGATCAAGAGATTCCGTGGGTAATTTAAATTTTTGAGCTGCACCACTAACCATGTTGGGAAGCAAGCTGTAGTACTTCGACCAATCATTCGGTTTATCTTCTACTGACAACATGATTCCTTGCACCGTAGCGAGAACATCGTCAGGGTGCATCCCGAGACCAATGTAATGGCTAGTTAATTTCAGGCAAGGGTCAAAATAATGTTCGCTATTGAGGATCTGTCGAGTCATTTCAGCAACATCTACCCCAGATCTGAAGTTCTCAAAAGATGTGGTTTTAGATGCAATTGGTCTGTCTTGAAGAACTGCTTGAGCGTCTAATCCTAGACCTTTAATTAACTCCTCAAGCGTGTATCTGAGTTCTGGGCGCCATTCTCTAAGAACATGCGGAAAGAAGCCGCCGTTTTTGGTATTGGCACCCACTGGCAGTCTGACATAGCGAACGATGTTGTTCCCCGCATGGTCATTCAGATTGACCAGGGATTTGCGCTGAATCTCGTTTAGTAGTCGCTTCGCCAACTTGGTATCAGTAATAGGCTCTTTTAGCAAGAATCCAAGCTGATAATTATTTTTGCTTGTCTCAAGTTTCCACGACGGCTCTATTGAGGAGGATTCCACATCATCTAACACTACGCTAGTCATTAGGTTGAATTCAGCAATGGTTCTACCAGACGGATTTTTATTTTGATCAAATAACGCCACCGAAAAGTAGGCGTTACTCTCTGGATAATCTGGGCATTCCTCGATGGTTGTGAGTTTGCCAGTCCAGATGTGGGGCATATTTTCTGCTGGATATTTCTTAAATGATGTAGTCCAGCATTTAAAGTTGGCAGGTTGCGAACCAAAAACGGTCCTAAGGAACTGTGAGTTGGTTATTGCTAGGTCTTTATTTGTTTTTAACATTAAATTAACTTTCAAAAAGATAAATAGATTCCGAGCGCAAGAGCTGACTGCGCTTGGTGTTTTGGCTTTTATTTGTTTGTGAAGTGGTGGCAGCTGCATTTCGTGCCCGCACTAGCTGACGTATCAACTGTTAGGTTTATTCAAACCCCTGATGCTGTTGCCGAACTTTTATATCAAAGCTCTTTTTTGAGGGACGCGCCTCAAACCGCGGAAAAGTATTTCCTATAACTACTAATGCACAAATTTAAGGTAAATCGCTGTAAATTTTTTAATTGGTGTTTAAAAAACCTCTTCCTACTACTACATATGCATAATCCGCGGTAAATCCGCCCCAAAATTTGGAATTTATTGAAAATATTTGTGTTTTACAGGACAAAAGCTAACGCTCGTGACAGGGCGTTCATTTTCTTTTCCATTGAATGGCCTGCGCCGTATGTGTCGCCAATCATCTGAGATCCCCAGCCACCAATTTCAAAGGCATAGTCACTTGTCACATCTGCGGCTCTTAAAAGATCTCGCATTGAGTGTCGTGCACAGTGCATAGTCTTTGTGACTCCGAGTCGTTTAAGGTATTTGTTTGCCGCGGCGCTGGCGTTTGTATTGTTAACCTCGATACCGTCAGCGTATCTGGGGAATAGTGTTATACCAGTTTGATTGGCGATTAGTTTCTTAACTGATTCAACGCCGATCGGAACTAGGGGAACCTTTCTAACTGATTGTTTGGTCTTTACGGTTCTGTTTGCGTACTCAGTTATCTCAATGAAAGGAACCTTTTCATCAAGGTGAAGGTCTTGTATCCTCAAGCCTGCTATTTCGCCAATGCGGGCACCTGTTAATGCGCATAGCAAAACCATCACGCTGACTTGTTCAGTTTTTGTTGATGATTCCTTAATGACCAACTTATGTTCTTCGATTGTGAATGGCTCTTTGTTAATGCTGTCGTGTTTATAGTTAGGAATAATCAAAGTCTCAAACGGATTATTCATTTGTAAATTCTTTTCGCGAATCACCACGTTGATAATTGCACGAATAGTATTCACCTCCCTTTGAAAGCTGGTTGTCTTAACTTTACTTAAGCGCTCATCCATAAACTCACGAGCCTTTGTGCGGTCAAGGTTTATCAGTGGCTGGTCTGGAAAGAACTTGATCAGCTTATTCCAGTCTAGTAGCGTGCCTTCCCTGAACTTCTGATTTGTACCTTTTCGGTGATTCTGGAAATACACATCCACAGTCTCGCTCATTAGAATTGGTAGTGGTCCTTGTAAGGCTAGTCTTGCTAGCTTTTCAATCTCAGTAGCGGTTCCATTCGCTTCCTTCATCTCAATAGCATGATAAATATCTGTGAGATGAGGTTGATCATACATACCGATTGGCACATCCATTCGTACGTGAGCATCACCTGGCTTATTGCCAAATTTCTCCAGTAAAAGGAGAGCTTGAGCATGTTTGTCACTGATATTCCCAGCAACGTCACCGGATAGCAGTGTAAACATTCGTTTATGGTGTTTGTGTAATTCTGCAGCTTCTTGTGCAACCGAACTTCCGGAGCCAGTTAACCTCTTGGTTATCTTTGTAAGACCATTGAACTTGTGCCGTATTGCTGCAGGAACTGCAATCTGGAAGTACGGAGTTTTATTCGGACCGACGAATGTTACGTGTTTGATTCTCACAGTCATATTGCTGTACGTTACCACAATCATATAGACCTCTACTATTATTCTACTATGAAGGCAAAGAGATATTGATTGTAACCTGTTGATTATTAAGTAATTTAAAAATAACACTGGTCCCGCCAACAGGAATCGAACCTGTGTCTACCGCTTAGGAGGCAGTTGTACTATCCACTGTACTATGGCGAGCTCTTGAATGATCTTGATAGGGCCCAAGCTTAACACTTCAAATCAAGCGCT
>JACCDL011166782.1_pt1 | contig 20439 bp, 23 predicted proteins | sample 7441931 | NCBI WGS metagenome assembly JACCDL01 (sample SAMN15323437, study PRJNA562643) | freshwater metagenome | isolation source: river surface water | place: USA:Blue River Watershed | collected 2017-08-16 | reverse complement strand
CCGGTCTCACCTTGAGGCCCACATTCACCAGGGGCGCCATCTAATCCTGGAGATCCTGTAGGACCTATCTCGCCAGTTTCTCCCTGAGGGCCTGCTGGACCACACTCACCAACAGGTCCTTGCGGTCCTACCACTACTTCAGTGTTGGAATTCGCAGATGTAAAAACTGCAATTCCCACCACAACCGCCACGGCCAGCGTGGCGGTTGAGATTAGCATTCGCTCTAATTTCAAATGGCCCCCAGAAATCCCCTGTCATCTCATGCTACTCCTGGGCCTTTATCTAGGGGGAGGGGGAATTCTCAATTAGAATCTTGGGGTTCAGCCCTCGTAGCTCAGTGGATAGAGCAAGAGCCTTCTAATCTCTTGGTCGCAGGTTCGATTCCTGCCGAGGGCGCTCATCAAATTGGAGCTCATGTGATTTCTAGTAAAGAACTTGAGGATCTCGCCAGAGCCTATCTTGCCGCTTATGCAGCGAAAGACCTAGAGAGCATCAGGAGCATGATTGCCCCCAAAGTCGACCTTCAAGATTGGAACGTTGCTGGGACTGGGTCAGAATTCTTTCTTTCCCAGACCAGTGACAATTTCAACAATGCTGCCTCGATAGAGATCGAGATTAAGGACCTATTGACCTCAGATAGCCAGGTGGCAGCTCAGCTAAGGATTTTGGTAGATGAAATTGAGGAGCTGCACGTCGTGGATGTAATTAGGTTTGACCAACACGGGAAAATAGCAAGCATTAGGGCATATAAATGCTGAGCTCACTGCTATAAAAGGGTCTATGCGAAAAGTATTGGGCCTAACGAGATATGCCGTAATCGTCCCGGCAATCGCCTCGATTATCGGGGCATTACTACTGATGGCCCAGGGGTCCATCGAAATTGTGAAAGTCGTGATTGATGCCGTAATCAGTCAGGCATACCTAAAGGACGTCATCGTTGGAGTCCTGACCGCAGTCGATGCCATTCTGCTCGGAACGGTTCTACTCGTTATTGGTTATGGCCTGTATGAATTGTTTATCGATTCAGACCTGGAAGTCCCGGCTTGGTTGCAGGTCAAAGACCTCGATGATTTGAAGTCAAAACTTATTGGGGTAGTGGTTGCGATTATCGCGGTGGTATTCGTAGGTGTATTTGTGGATGCCAACCGAGCAGCAGAAGTTGCCTCTTATGGGTTGGGGGCAGGAGCCCTGGTTATTGGACTTGCCGTGTTCGCTTTTGCCACCAAAAAAGAGCCAAAGGAAAAAACCACCCAGCCAAAAAAGTAGCTGGGTGGCTATTTATGTCCCTCTAGCCAAGTAGTGACTTCATGTTCTTGTAGATGAGTTTCGATGCAAAGTCTTGATTCCAGTCAACAAGTCTTCGCATCATTGAGGCGTCCGACCCGATTGTGATGCGCTTTTTGTTGTTAGCGATTGCGTCAACCATCTGCTTGCCCGCTTCCGCAGGAGCGACGACCTTGGCGGCTGCCTTTTTCTGAGCCTCGGTCAACTCACCTGATCCGAAGCTCACTCCGGAGTTTGCAGTGATGTTGGTTCCGATGGCGCCTGGCCAAACCAAAGTGATGCCAATCTTGGTTTCCATCAACTCTGATCTGAGGCCTTCGGTTAGCTGGTTTACCGCTGCCTTAGAAGCACCGTAGACAGTTTGGCCTGGCACCGGGGCGTAGGAACCCATAGAAGAGACGTTCAAGATATGAGCTTCGGGACGATTTAGTAGCCCTGGCAAAAAAGCCTTGACCATATTCATAAGTCCAAAGAAATTTACATACATGACTCGATCGATTGACTCATCATCGAGTTCGTTTACTTTGACAAAGGGTTGAATAATTCCCGCAACATTCACAAGGCCATCAACCTCACCCATGGCTGCCTTTACCTCATCCGGCAATGCTCTGGTTCTGTTTCTGTCGGTGATGTTTGCTACGTGAATTGAGAATTTGTCTGCATTAGACCCAGCAAGCTGCTTAGTCTCCTCGAGAAAATCAGGCTTTAGATCCACTCCGGCAACTTTTCCACCGCGTCTAAGGATCTCAAGGGCTACTTCTCGCCCCATTCCATTACCGGCGCCTGTAACTACGAAAGTTTTTCCAGATATTTGCACAGTTCCTCCAAGTTTTTTGAACCTGGTCTCATAGTACGCCCACTGAGCGAGGAGAAATTAGAGAGCAGCCGCCAAGGCCAGCTGAACCATGTTTCTAAATCCGCTCTCACGCTCTTCGCTCGATGAGGACTCAGGACCATACATAAGGTCTGAGACCGTGACAATGCTGAGGGCTCTTCTTCTAAATCTCGCGGCAAGTGTGTAGAGCTGGCTAGTTTCCATCTCTAAGCCCAGAATCCCTAGCTTTTTCCACTGCTCCAATGAGTCTGTTTCGTCATAAAACAGATCACCTGAAGCAACGCCACCCACGTGGTGAGGAATGCCAAGTTCCCGTGCTTTACCCACTGCCTTTTCCAAAAGTTCAAAGCTCGCACTGGGAGCAAAGTCCAAGCCATTGGTGGCTCTTCGGTTGATGTTGGAGTCTGTGGATGCAGTCATCGCAATGATCACATCGCGCAGCTTGGTTGGCTCCATGCCGCCGCAGGTCCCCACTCGAATTGCGGTCTGGACCCCGTAATCACTGAACAACTCATGAATGTATATTCCGGCACTTGGCGCACCCATACCAGTTCCCTGAACGGAAACCCTTTTCCCTTGAAAGGTTCCAGTGAAACCAAACATGTTGCGCACCGCTGAGTAGAGCTTCGCATTCTCAAGGAAGTTCTCCGCAATCCACTTTGCGCGCAGTGGGTCACCCGGCAGCAATACGGTCTCAGCTATTTCGCCCGGTTTGGCTGCAATATGTGTGCTCACTATCTTGCCTTTCGCATAGTCTGACCGAATTTTGACAGCACGTAGTTCTCCATTAAGCCAACTAGGTTGTAGAGCAAAATTGAAACCACGGTGATTACAACAACATAAGCCCAGACCTCACCAGTCTTCGCTCTGCCCACTGCAGAGATGATGCCATAGCCAATTCCCTGGCCGGTAGCCAGCCACTCAACTAGCAGAGCACCGGTGATGGCACCAGGTACTGATATTTTTACCGCTGCAAAAAACGAAGGAAGCGAGGAAGGGAAAGCAACAAACCTAAGAGCTGAAAGCTTATTTGCGCCATAAACAGTCGCAACATCCAACATTGCACTGGATGCGGACCTCAAACCAAAGACTATGTTCACCAGGGCGGGGAACAACACAACAATTGCTCCCATGACAGCAACCGTCACTTGCTGTCTGCCAAAAATCAAAATCAAAATTGGTGCCATCGCAATCAACGGAACAGATCTCAGCAGCATGGCAATTGGCATCAGTGCTTGCTCGATTCCCTTGGAAAGGGTAAACATCACCGCAACAAAAGTTGCGAATACTAAACCAAATGAGAAACCTATTGACGCGTCAAAAAGTGTTTGACCAAGCGCGGTCCAAACTAGTGTCTGATGCTCCGCCGCGTCCTTGTCCAAGAACATGTACTCAAATACATCCAGGGGGCCCTTACCTATGTAGGGCGTGACATCAAATGCCCAGAGCGCAAGGACCCAAAGGAACATAACGATAACTAGCGAAAGCAGCGTGTTTGAGATTCCCTGAGCAAATAGCTTGATTTGGTACTGAATCTCTTCTCTTCGAACTCTCGAGCGAACCGCAATAAGAGATTTGTCTTCGGTGTCTTCTAGTTTGAAATTCATTATTTGTCCCCCTTCGCCCAGGGGGTAACAAGCTTTGAGATAAGGGAGAACAACGCATAGCCGGCTCCGGCAATAGCTCCAGAAATCAGGGCGACACCCCAAACTCTGGCGATTTCTAAGGATTGCTGCGCGTTAACCATGGCTGGACCGAAACCTAGGTCCGGCCCGCCAACGTATTCGCCAAGGATCGCACCTAAAAATGCCGCCGGAGCCGCAATCTTGAAAGCGGCGAGAATTGAAGGCAGCGCGGAGAGAAGCTGGACTTTAATGAGCCGGTGACAACTGTTTCCCCCGTACGCGGTCACAACATCCAGTGTTCTTTTGTCGGCGCTTTTTACACCAGTGAGGGCTCCAACCACCGTGGTGAAGAAAACACTTAGGGCTGCCAAGACAATCGCTGCTGGTGCAGGCTCGCCTTCTCCTGGCGCACCAACTATCAAGCGCACGATTGGACCAATTGCAACAATCGGAATGCAGTAGGTGATAACAGCTATTTGAGTTGCAAGAGATTCCAGCCGAGGAAGAATAAGCGCGATCATCGCAACTACGAGTGCCAGAGAGTTTCCCCAAAGAAATCCAAGTCCCGCCTCGGCTAAAGTCACGGCGCCATTGCGCCAGTAAAACTCAAATCCATCAACCCCGAGTTGCTCCAGCACTTGAAGGGGGGTAGGAATTGCACCACCAGTGCCGTCAGGTCTTGCACCTACGTTTGCAAAAACCGTTACCGCCAGCAACCACCAAATTGCGATGGTCAAGACAACTCCGAATAGACCGGAGACTTGCGCAGGCAGTTTGATTTTGGAAACCAGGTTAGTCATCTTGGGTTGCAACCCCGTGAGACCCGAATAGCAACTCCGAAGCTCTGTCGTGCAATGCGTGGAACTCTGGTGTGCGCATCATCTCTGGAGTTCTTGGTCTTGGTAAGTCAATCTCGATAATTTCTTTGATGCGACCTGGTCTAGGACTCATCACTGCAACCTGATCTGAAAGGAATATTGCTTCCGATATTCCGTGGGTCACCATCAAAGTGGTGGCTGGTTTCTCGGTCCAAATTCGCAGCAGCTCCAGATTCAGTCGCTGCCTAGTCATGTCATCGAGTGCGCCAAATGGCTCGTCCAACAGAAGTACTGATGGTTGCACCACAAGAGCTCTTGCAATTGAAACCCGCTGACGCATTCCACCGGATAGCTGCGCTGGTTTGGCATTTTCAAAGCCCTGCAATCCAACCAGGCGGATCAATTCCGCAATGAAACCCTCGTCTGGTGAGACATGCGCAAGCTCGAACGGAAGTCGAATGTTTGCAACCACCGATCTCCATGGCATAAGAGCGGAGTCTTGAAAAGCAATTCCCAGTCTGTGATCTCTGCGAAGCTCACTGGGATCCATTCCGTCAACGGTTACGGTTCCGCTGGTGGGGGTTTCTAATCCCGCGAGAATTCTAAGGATTGTTGACTTACCGCAGCCAGAGGGGCCAAGCAGGGAAAGGAATGAACCCTTGTCGGAGTGAAGGGTTGCATTGTCTAACGCTTTGATGGTCTCTCTACCCAAAGTGAAGGTCTTAGAAAGCCCAGAAATGGTAATGCCGCTACCCATTGAAGAGGTAGCGGCATCCATTGAAGTCATTGCAGAAGACTACTCCAGAAGTTCTGGGTGTTCTGCATAAACCTCTGCCAACAGGCTCATGTCAAAGAGCTGCTCAGCAGTGATGTCGTAACCAGCGCTCTTCAGGGTCGCAATGTTGCTGGCCTGTAGTGCTTCTGAAATGGTGAGGAGTCCATTTGCCTTGGTCTCTTCGGTTACAACGAGCAGGTCATTCTGTGACTTGGACTGCTGCTTTTCCTTGGCGATGTCTAGGCCGAGGTCCTTTCCGTAAACCTCTGCTGCCAAGCGGGCACCCTCGTCAGGGTTTGCAATCGCATCCTTCCAGCCACGAATGGTTGCGCGGAGGAATGCCTTCAGCTCTTCGCGACGGTTGTCGATTGAATCCTGAGTAACAACGAAAGCCTCTGCAACGAATGGCAAACCGTTGTCAGCAAACAGCAAGTTGGTGACTTCGAAACCTAGGTTTTGAACAGTGATTGATTCGTTAGTCACATAGGCCAAGAATCCGTCAACCTCACCGTTTACTAGTGGAGCTGGGTCGTACTCAACCGGAACCTTGGTCACCTGAGAAGCATCAATTCCATTTGCTGCAAGAAGTGCATCAAACAGAGTCTCGTTTCCACCAGCCTGGACACCAATTCGCTTGCCAATTAGGTCCTGGGCGGTCTGAATGTTTGCACCATCCTTCAGGGAAAGAATTGTGAATGGGTTCTTCTGGTAAGTCGCACCAATGATCTTTAGAGGAGCACCCTCTTCAAGAATGACCGGTGTAACTGCAACTGCATCGGATAGACCAACTAGAACATCTCCAGAAAGCACAACCGCGGTGGTAGCGGTTGGGCCTGCAATAAAGTTCACCGAATCAAAGCCTGCCTCTTTGTAGTAGCCATTGGTGTCGGCAAAGTACTCACCGGCGAATTCTGCGTTTTTGATCCAGGAGAACTGAACGGCAAGTTCGCCGTAGCCTTCTGAATTTGCAGATTCTTCGGTTGCTGCACACCCAGAGAGTCCTAGTGCTGCGATGGTGATTGCGGCTATGGCCGCGATGGGACGGAATTTCTTCATAAAGTTCCTCGATCGAATTTGGCAGGGAAGTGGTAGCACCATTGGACCACAAGGATGTTTCTAGCGTATTAACTGGCTATTTAGTGGTCCGACAGACCGAAAAGCACTAGAAATTGTGTTTAGAGCAGTTCCAGGTTGCCCTTGGTGATTTGCCCCTGAGCCCGGTACTGGTCGATTTTCTGCTTGGTATCGGCAATGTCTAGGTTTCTCATAGTCAACTGGCCAATTCGGTCCACTGGTCCGAATGCCGCGTCTTCGGTGCGCTCCATGGAGAGTTTCTCTGGGTGGTAGCTGAAGTTCGCCCCAGCGGTATTCAAAATCGTGTAGTCGTCGCCCCGTCTCAGGCGCAGGGTAACCTCTCCGGACACCGCACTGGCGACCCACTTGGTTAGTGATTCGCGGAACATTAACGCTTGTGGGTCCAGCCATCTACCTTCGTATAGCAAGCGTCCCAGCTTGCGGCCCTCGGCGTGGTAGTTGGCGATGGTGTCTTCGTTGTGAATGGCGCTGATCAGTCTTTCGTAGGCAATAAACAGCAGAGCCATACCAGGGGCTTCGTAGATTCCGCGCGATTTGGCCTCGATGATGCGATTTTCGATCTGATCGCTCATGCCCAGGCCGTGTCTTCCCCCAATTGCGTTGGCCTCGCGCATAAGTGCGACAGAGTCGGAAAAGTCTTTGCCGTTAATCGCGACAGGTCGACCTTCCTTGAAGGTCAGTTTGACGTCCTCGCTTGCTATCTTCACACCCTCGTCAAAGAAACGAACCCCCATGATTGGTTCGACGATTTCTAGTGAAGTTGAAAGTTCCTCGAGACTCTTGGCTTCGTGTGTAGCACCCAAGATATTTGCATCGGTGGAGTAAGCCTTTTCCTTAGAGGCGCGGTAGGGAAGCTTCCGATCCAGTAACCACTGAGACATCTCCTGGCGGCCACCGAGTTCATTCACAAAGTCTTGGTCTAACCAGGGTTTGTAAATCTTTAGGTTCGGGTTTGCAAGCAATCCATATCTGTAGAAACGCTCTATGTCATTTCCCTTGTACGTACTGCCATCGCCCCAGATCTCAACACCATCGGTCTGCATCGCTCTGACAAGCATGGTTCCGGTAACAGCTCTGCCAAGCGGAGTCGTATTGAAGTACTGCTTTCCGCCAGTGCGAATGTGAAAAGCACCACAAGCAATCGCTGTCAGACCTTCTTCGACAAGTGCCTTTTTGCAGTCAACTAGCTGAGCCCCCTCGGCGCCATACTCTTTGGCACGGTCGGGAATCGAATCAATGTTGTCCTCGTCGTACTGTCCCAGGTCTGCCGTGTAGGCATAAGGAATCGCTCCCTTTTCCCGCATCCAGGCAACGGCAACAGAAGTGTCTAGGCCACCGGAGAAGGCAATTCCAACCTTTTGGCCCACTGGGAGAGAAAAAAGTACTTTCGACATCTTTACAAGGGTAGTGAATCCTGCAATGAAATTGGTGAAAACCCTGTTGAATCAAGCTGTGAAGAAAAGAACCAAGGTGATTCTCGGGGTAACCCTGGGAGTCTTGCTGGTTGGTCCATTTCTGGTGCCAGTGCAATCAAGTGGGACCTTGAGCTCAGCGCAGGCTCTTCAAACTGTCCCTGGTTTGGAACCCAACTTCCTTGAAGTTCAGGGGCAGCAGGTTCACTATGAAATTAGTGGCTCAGCCGAGAGCTCTCGCCTGATCTTGCTACTTCATGGCTTTGGTGCTTCGAGTTTTTCTTGGGAAAGAGTTATTGAACCCCTAGCGGACGAGGCCCTGGTGATTGCCTACGACAGAGCCGGATTTGGTTTCACGGATAGGCCAACTCAGTGGTCACAGGAGAACCCTTACGGTTCTGAGGGTCAAAAGCTCGTGATCGATTCGTTTATTGAAACCTTCGGTGAAGGCAAAGAAGTAGTAATGGTTGGTCACAGTGCTGGGGGACTACTAGCTGCCGACTACGCAATTTCAAATCCTGAAAAGGTTGACCAGCTGGTTTTGTTTGCCCCGGCGATTGGAACAGCAGGTGGCGGGTCGAGTTGGCTCAGTGCGCTTTTATCTATTCCGCAAATCAATCACTTGGGACCGCTTTTGGTTTCGTCAATTTCCACATCGGGGCTGCAGATTCTCTATGACAGTTACCACAACCAAGAATTGATAACTGAGGAAACCCTAAATGGCTATACCGCACCGCTGAAGATTAAAGGCTGGGAGCGAGGTTTCTGGGAGTTTGTGAAGGCGCCCAGAAATACAGAACTCAATCTTGATAATTTGAAAATCAAGACGCTCATAATCACAGGTGATGATGACCGCATCGTTCCAACCGAGAATTCTGTCGGCTTGGCGTCAAAGATTTCTGGCGCGGAACTTGTGGTTGTTCCAAACTCGGGACATTTGACAAACGAAGAGAACCCTAAAGAATTTGTAGCTGCAGTGTTGGAATTTATCGACTAGCCCTTGGTTGCTGCTGTGTAATGCAGTGAATTCCGCCACCCCTGGCAAACAATTCTGTTGCGTCAACTAGGACCACCTCGCGACCGGGATACGCTTCGCGAATTTTCGCTTTTGCCTCTTTATCTTTGGCATCGTTGAAACTGCAGAGAATTACCCCGTTATTCACCGTGTAGTGATTGATGTAGCTGTAGTCAACGAAACCTTCGTGATCTGAGAGCACCTCCGGGGCTTCGATCGCCATGGTTTCAAAACCGGCTCGCATAAACACCTCTCGAACTTCCTGGCTAACCAGATAGTCGGGGTGATTTGGATTTCTCTGGTCGTGATAGAGAACGGTGTTGTTAGGAGCGAAGCAGGCGACTATGTCGATGTGTCCTCTCGTGCCAAATTCGTCGTAGTCCCTTGTAAGACCGCGCTTGATCCAGATTGCCTGGTGGGTGCCAAGTTTTTCGTGAATTTCTTTTTCTATCTCTGCTTTGCTCAGATGTGGGTTTCTCCCTGCTCCCTGCTGCACGGTTTCGGTTAGCAGCACAACACCATTTGAAGAAACGTGGATTCCGCCACCTTCGTTCACGAGCTCTGAAGGCAAGTGAGTAGCCGAGCTCAACTTTGAAATTTCACGAGCAATCTTCGAATCCTTGTCCCAGCTCGCCCATGATTGGGCACCCCAGCCGTTAAAAACCCAGTCAATAGCACCGAGTTCCCCTTGGTCGTTCAGCACGAAGGTCGGCCCTATGTCTCGCATCCATGCGTCGTTCAGGGGAAGTTCAAAAAGTTCAATTTCCGAGCTGAGGAGCTTCTTTGCCAGATTCTCATCCCCTGGATTTATCACCATCGAGACTTTTTCGAATTCTGAAACAGCGTTGGCGACATTTGCCCAAGTTTGCCGAGCGGTTTGTTCGTCAGTGGGGCTTTCGCCCAGTGTGTAACCGGAGGTAGGGAAAGCCATCCAGGTTCGCTCGTGTGGGTGCCACTCCGGCGGCATCTTCCAGGTCATGCGATTCCTGCGATTCCACCGTCTACACCCTTGCCATCCAAACCTCGAGGATTTCTAACCGGTTCAGTCAGTTTTGCGTAACTGTCAGGTCTCCTGGTGGCAAAAAATGGAAATAGATCCAGCCAGTCTCTGCGCAAATCAAGATCGAGATCTGCGATCAATACCTCATCGCCCTCCCGAGCGGCTCGGGCGAGAATGCGACCGTAGGGGTCGGCGATGAAAGAGCTGCCATAGAAGTTCACAATTCCTTCATTGCCCCAGCGATTGGGAACCACCATGAACAATCCGTTAGCGATTGCATGTCCAATGATGGTTTGTCGCCAAAGTGGTTCGGTATCAAATTGCGGATGGTCTGGCTCTGAACCAATCGCGGTTGGGTAGCAGAGTATGTCAGCACCATTGAGTCCGTAAATTCTCGCAACTTCGGGGAACCATTCGTCCCAACAAGTCGGAAGTCCAAGTCTGGGTTTCCCGCTCAACTCCAATTCATAGATCGGATACGGCTCTTTGTCACTTGGCCCTGGTTGAAAATACTTGTCTTCGAAGTAGCCTTCCGTAACTGGAATATGCATCTTTGGCGTGCGTCCGATTAGTTTCCCATCCGCCCCTACCATGATCGCGGTGTTCAGTCCTCGACCATCGGCAAATCCAGTAGCTTCAAAAAGCGAGGCGTGAATCGTAATTCCCAATTCGCTAGCAAGTGAGCTAATAAAACTTTGAGTGTTTCCACCCAAAAGCGGCTCTGCGGTTTCGGCGGGAACTCCGGTCGGACAAACATCCGCTGGGTAGCGCGAGAGGGTCAACTCGGGTAGAAACACAATTTCCGCATTGTTGGTTGCAGCAATACGGATTGCATTTTCCAGATTTGCCTTGTGTTCACGTTCGTCACTTCGCCAGCTCACTTGAACTGCTGCCACTCGGACACTGCCGCGTTGAGGGGCGCTCACTCTTGAAAGAGGGGGAAGTTTGTCGGCAATAGTCAGTTTCATGTTTACCTCATCGTCTCCAGAATCTTGACCAGATCATCGAATCTAGTTCTGGGGTTCACAATTGCAAAGCGGGTGTTTGGTTTGCCCCTGTGACTAGACGGAACCACGAATGCAAAGCCGGCTGCTAACAACTGGGCAGACCAACTTTCATATTCGGACTGCGTCCAACCGAGTCGTTCGAAAACAACCACCGAAAGTTGCGGTCTGCGCACCAAGCGCAAATAATCCCTGCTCTGAATTTCCTGCGAAATCTTCATGGCCAGATCGATGTTTGCCCTGACGGCCTCTCGGTAGGCAGCAATGCCATGCGTGGCGAGTGAGAACCACATCGGTAATCCGCGAACCCTTCGGGTCAGATTGAACGCATAGTCAGATGGGTTGAAGTCTCCTGACTCATTCAGAGTCTCCAGATATTCACCGTGTTGCGTGTGAACTTCTTTGGCGAGCATGGGATCTCTATAAACCAGTGCGCAAGCATCAAAGGGTGCATAGAGCCACTTGTGTGGGTCGACAATAAATGAGTCTGCATGCTCAACTCCGCGATACATAAGTTTGTGCTCAGGGGAGAGGATCCCGGCCAAACCGTAAGCTCCGTCAACGTGGAACCAGAGTGAATTGTTTTTCGCAAATTCCGCAAGCTCATCAAGCTTGTCAAGAATTCCGAAGTTTGTGGTTCCTGCAGTTCCAACAACTGCGAAAGGAGCTAGCCCAGATGAGACAGCTTCCTCATAGGCCTTGGCAACTTGTTTGTGGCCAATACTCCCAGATTCACCGGCATCCGCGGCAACGGTCTTTACACCCATTACTTTGGCGACAGACTTTATAGAGCTATGAGATTCCGAGCTGCAGAGGATTGCGAAGTCTTTATCGCCAAGCTTCTTTTTGGCTTGCTCTCTGGCAACCACGAGCGCCGAAAGATTTCCCAGAGTTCCACCCTGAACAAAAACTCCACCGGCTGATTCCGGAAGTCCACACTCGGAAGCGAGAAAACTTAGAACTTGATTCTCCGCAAATACCGCTCCAGCGCCCTCCATCCATGAACCGCCATAAATCGAAGAAGCCGAGACAACCAAATCGAAAAGGCTCGCGGCTTCTGTTGGCGCGGCGGGGATAAACGAAAGGTAGTTGGGGTGGTCAGTCGAGATAGTCGCGGGTGCGAGCACGTCTTTGAATATCTCTAAGGCTTTTTCGCCACCCAAACCCTGCTCAGTGAGAGTTTGGCCGGCTAGTGCAAAAAGTTCAGCGGGGGATTTAGGAGAGTCAAGAGGAACTGGATCAAAATCCATTCGTTCTTTGGCGTAATCAAAGATCTGGTCACGCAGTTTTTTTGTGGTTGGAGTTTGTCGATGCATGCGATCGAACTGCGACATCGAAATCTCCTTTGACTAGCAAAGAAGTCTAGCCAAGCGGACCTTTGTGGAAGTGATCGAACACCAGGTTCGTTCTGGTGTTGGCGACGGATGCGTTATTTGATAGCTGCTCAAGAACGAACTCTCTGAGTTCGTCGGAATTCTTTACCGCAACGTGAACTATGAAGTCTTCATTGCCGCCCAAAAAGAAGACTTGGACAACCTGGTGGTGCTCTTTCATTTGTTTCATGAAGGTGGCCAGGTTGCTTCTGGCACCGGCGCGGAGAGTCACCGAAATAAGAGCCTCCAGTTCTAACCCAAGGGCTGCCGGGGCCACCTCTGCGCTGAAGCCCTTGATTACTCCGCTGGAAACCAGCCCTCTGACTCTGGCTAGGCAGGTAGAGGGGGCGATGTCGGCAGCTTGGGCCAGTTCGGCGTTCGTCATGCGCCCGTTCGAACTAAGTAGCGAGAGCAGTAGGCGGTCGGTGTCATCTAGCTGGGGGTAGCGAATATTCTTCGGTTCCATTGATTTCAGGACCTAACTTTCTGAATATCGTGTGGCTTGTCATAGTCTAGAACAAATAATATTCAGTTCCCGACATAAATATCGAATATATTGCCAAAATCTTCCTCAGAAATGAGGTTTCGAATGCTTGTAGGCGTACCTAAGGAAATCAAGAACAACGAAAACCGGGTGGCAATGACCCCGGCTGGAGCGCATGAGCTCGTTGTCCGTGGCCACCAGGTTGTAATCGAGAAGTCCGCGGGAGTGGGCTCCGGTTTTTCCGACTCGGATTACATTTCCGCGGGTGCAACTATTGCCTCAACCGCTGAAGATATCTGGGCAACGGCCGAAATGATCGTCAAGGTGAAGGAGCCCATCGCTCCCGAATACGCACTTATGCGTAAAGGCCAGATTCTGTTTACCTACCTGCACCTTGCTGCATCCAAGGAATGCACAGATGCAATATTGAATTCCGGCACTACAGCAATCGCCTACGAAACCGTTCAGCTTGCCAACCGTCAGTTGCCCCTTCTGCAACCCATGAGCGAAGTTGCCGGAAGGCTCTCGGCGCAAATTGGTGCCTATCAGTTGATGAAGACCAAAGGGGGACCGGGAATCCTTATGGGAGGTGTCCCTGGAACTGCCAGAGCGAAAGTAGTAGTAATCGGTGGCGGCGTTGCGGGGGCGGAAGCCGCCCACGTTGCGCACGGTATGGGCGCGGAAGTCACAATTATTGATCTCTCTATCCCAAGGCTTCGCGAGCTAGATGTTCGATGGAATGGCGCTGTCAACACTCGCGTATCAAACACCTTTGAAATTTCTAAAGCTTTGAAGGATGCCGACCTAGTAATCGGTTCGGTGCTGATCCCGGGAGAGCGTGCACCCAAGCTTGTTACTGACGAAATGGTGAAGAACATGAAGCCAGGATCGGTACTTGTGGACATTGCAATTGATCAGGGTGGTTGCTTTGAAAATTCCAGAGCCACTACTCACGACAATCCAACCTACGAAGTGCACGGTTCAACTTATTACTGCGTTGCAAACATGCCGGGTGCAGTCCCAGCCACTTCAACCACTGCCCTCACAAATGCGACTTTGCCTTACGTTTTAGCGCTGGCTTCCAAGGGATGGAAGAAAGCGCTGAAGGATGATGCAGCACTTGCACTTGGACTGAATGCGCACGAGGGAGCTGTGACTTACGCTGCGGTTGCCCAAGCGTTCCCAGATAAGAAGTTTGTGGAAACCAGTTCGTTGCTCTAGTTATTTGCGTTTGCGAGAGCGAATAAAAATAATGCTCACTGCAATCACTACCGTGAAAATCAGCACCCATAGCGCAATCGTTCGCTCTTGAGCGATGGTTTCGCAGGAAGTCCACCCGTCCTGCTGAATATCGGGGGTGCAGGTGGTTGGGTCGAAAAATCCAATTCCCCACGCGAGAATTCCAACCGAGGCAACGGTTGCCAGCATCGCCAAGGAGTTGTTACGCATCTTTAGTGTTCGTGGCCTTCGTGGCTTTGAGCTTCGATTTCCGCCTTTACTGCCACCATGTCCAACTTTTTTACCTTGCCAATGAGGTCTTCTAGTGCCGGAGCAGGCAGGGCTCCCGGCTGATTAAACAACAAAACTCCGTCTCGGAAGATCATCAGTGTTGGAATCGAAGATATTCCTGCCATTCCGGCAAGCTGCTGCTCTGCCTCGGTGTCTACCTTGGCAAAAGTAACCTCGGGGTGAGACTCAGACGCCTTTTCAAAAATTGGGCCGAACATTCTGCAGGGGCCACACCACTCCGCCCAGAAGTCGACCAGAGTAATTCCCGCGGAGAGCACGGTTGGCTCGAAGGTTTCCAAAGTGAGATCAACCGTTGACATTCACAAGCTCCTTGTTTTGATTTCGAGAGGTTTGAGCTACAAGTATCCCAGCAATCACGACCAAACCTCCAAGTGCTTGAGTCAGGGTTATGGTCTCGTTCAACCAAAGCAGTGCGACCAAGAAGGCTAGAACAGTCTCGCTAGTGGCAATAATTCCCGCCAGAGTCGCACTGAGATGCCTTAGTGATAAGTAACTAAAAGCCATTGGGAGGAAAGATCCCATAACTCCAAGCCAAATCAATAGCAACCAAAGCGGTAAGGAAATCGAATCAAGCGAACCACCCAGGTTCACTAGCCCACCGAGTCTGTCGAAATCAAAGTTTGGAAGATTTGCTAGCGGCAAGAAAAACAAAGTGGAGAAACCCATGCCGTATGCCATGGCAACGTTGGTGGGGAGCCAACGTTGCACTCTCTCAACGCTGAGGAAGTAGATAGTCAAACAGGCTGCTGCAGCAGCACCAAAAAGCAGGCCAACTGGATTGAGTTCATTGTTGAAAATGTTGGCTACTACCGCCAAGCCACCCAGCACCAAAATCGCACCGAGCCAAATCTGAGGCTTCACCTTTTCTTTGAAAAGAATTACAGCAACTATTGGCACCCACAGCACAGCCGTGTATTCGATGAGCAGGGCAATGCCAATTGGAAGCAGAGCAACGGCCTGGGAGTAGGTGTACTGGAGCATTCCAACTCCAATGATTCCCACGGCCGCGAGTTGCGGAAGTTTACGGATCGGAACCCTTAGGGCGTCTCGATTGCTCACCAGTGCCCAAGCAAAGGCAAATAGACCCGCAGAGAGGGCCCTTATAAATACAACTTGTTCCGCTCCAATTCCCGAAGTGATAATCACCTTGGTGGTGGAGGCATTGATTCCAAAAAGAAGCGAAGCGGCTAGAGCAAAAAGCACTCCCAACAATGGGTTTTTATGAGCCACTTAGTTTCCAACTCTCAATAGCCAATTCGGCCATCTTCAGTCTATGCCTCTGCTGGAATCCTCTCGGATAGCCGAGGTTTACCGAATAGGACTTAACCTATTGGCATGAAAACTTTTGTTCTTGGTGGTGGCTGTTTCTGGTGCTTGGATTCGGCATATGTTAACTTCAAAGGGATTCACGAGGTAACTTGCGGCTATGCCGGAGGCACTCTGGAAAATCCCTCCTATGAGCGAGTCTGTGACGGAAATACCGGACACTCGGAAGTCGTTTCGGTCACATTTGATGAAAGCGTAATCTCACCTGATCAGGTGATGGACATATTTTTCACGCTCCACGATCCAACCCAGCTGAACCGTCAGGGCAATGATGTGGGTACTCAGTATCGAAGCTCTATCTTTTATGCAAACGAGGAAGAAAAGGCTTACTTTGAAAGCCAAATTGAAAATGCAAAAAGTCTTTGGGGGCAGGGAGTAGTCACTACTCTTGAGCCCTTGACCAAGTTCTGGCCTGCGGAGGAATACCATCAGGACTTTTTTGCAAAGAACCCGAATCAGGGTTACTGCGTTGCCGTTGTAGCCCCAAAGGTCGCAAAGGTCAAAAAGAGTTTCCAAGAACTTTTGAAATAGTAGAAGTTATCCACAGATTTACAAATTCAGCACCTGTCCTTTTTAGTTTTTGTCACACTGACTCTCACTCCGTGAGAAAGGACAAAAATGACAGAGCAAATTACAGTTTCGGGACTTGTAGCAACATCACCTAGACATCTGGTTACCGCAGATGGACTCCCAATCACCTCGTTTCGGCTAGCCGCTGCTCACAGACGATACGACAAAGCTGCGCGGAGGTGGATTGAGTCTGACACTAATTGGTTCACCGTTTCATCTTTCAGGCAGCTGGCAACCAACAGCTCTTCCAGTTTGAACAAGGGTGACCGTGTTGTAGTAACCGGGAAGCTAAAGATTCGTGATTGGGACAACGGTGATCGTTCGGGCACCTCGGTCGAAATTGAAGCAGACGCTATAGGTCACGACTTAAGTTGGGGGACCGCAGAATTTGTCCGCACCACAGTTTCAAGCCAGCTGGACCCAGAAGAGGAAGAAGAGCAAGAGCTAGTTCCGGCATAGATCCCACAAGCCGGTCGACCACTCCTGCCCCCAATTGGATTAGGTCGACCACAATCCCTCTTCACTCGCGACAATATAGAGCCGAGCATGGCCAAATTATGCGGATAAACTATCCGTCAGTTGCGAGTGAAGAGGGATTTTCCATTCGCAAACACTTCCGAGGGAAAAGCAAATGGCCGAATTTATCTATCAAATGATTAAGGCGCGCAAAGCGCATGGCGACAAGGTCATTCTGGACGATGTCACCTTGGCCTTTTATCCCGGCGCGAAGATAGGCGTTGTTGGTCCAAATGGTGCGGGTAAGTCATCTGTTTTGAAGATCATGGCTGGTTTGGATACTCCGTCTAATGGAGAGGCTCGACTAAACCCCGGTTCCACGGTGGGAATCTTGATGCAGGAACCCCCGCTGGATGAAACCAAGACGGTCCTGGGCAATGTTGAAGAAGCGGTCAAGGACACCAAGCAGAAAATTGAACGCTTCAACCAAATCTCGGCAGAGCTTGCAAACCCCGACGCTGACTATGACTCGCTGCTTGCAGAGATGGGCGAGCTTCAAGAGCAAATCGATCATGTCGATGGCTGGGATCTTGACAATCAACTCGAGCAGGCCATGGACGCGCTTCGTTGCCCGCCTTCAGATATGCCGGTGACTCACTTATCCGGAGGAGAACGCAGACGCGTGGCGCTCTGCAAGTTGCTACTAGAAAAACCCGACTTGCTTCTTCTCGACGAGCCCACAAACCACCTTGATGCAGAGAGCGTGCTGTGGCTCGAGCAGCACTTGGCAAAGTATCCGGGTGCGGTCCTCGCGGTCACTCACGATCGGTATTTCCTAGACAATGTTGCGCAGTGGATTTTGGAGCTAGACCGAGGCCGTGCGTTTCCCTACGAGGGGAATTACTCCACTTACCTTGAGAAGAAGCGCGAACGCCTTGAGGTTCAAGGAAAGAAAGACGCCAAACTCGCGAAGCGTCTTTCAGACGAACTCGAATGGGTCAGGTCCTCGCCCAAGGCCAAGCAAACAAAGTCCAAGGCTCGACTTGCCCGCTACGAGGAGATGGCTGCAGAGGCTGACAAGACTCGCAAGTTGGATTTCGAAGAGATTCAGATTCCTCCAGGACCGCGACTGGGAAATGTCGTCATCGAGGCAAACAAAATCTCTAAGAGTTTTGACGGAAGACCACTATTCACGGACTTGAGTTTCAGTCTGCCGAGAAATGGAATTGTTGGAATTATCGGTCCTAACGGTGTTGGAAAATCAACTCTCTTCAAGTGCATTACAGGAATTGAGAAACTGGACTCTGGGGATTTGAAGATTGGTGAAACGGTAACCATCAGTTACGTCGACCAAGGAAGAGCGGGTATTGACCCAAACAAGACCCTCTGGGAAGTTGTTTCAGGCGGACTTGATTTCATGCAGGTCGGCCAGGTGGAAATGCCCTCTCGTGCCTATGTCGCAGCCTTCGGCTTCAAGGGGCCCGATCAGCAGAAAAAGGCGGGGGTCCTCTCCGGAGGAGAACGTAACCGACTAAACCTCGCACTTACTCTCAAGCAGGGAGGCAATCTTCTATTGCTTGACGAACCAACAAATGACCTGGATGTCGAAACGCTTTCCTCGTTAGAAAATGCCCTAGGTGAGTTTCCGGGTTGTGCGGTTGTTATTACTCACGATCGCTGGTTCTTGGACCGAGTAGCGACTCACATACTTGCCTATGAGGGAACTGACGAGAAGCCGGACAATTGGTATTGGTTCGAAGGAAACTTTGAGGCTTACGAAGAGAACAAGATCTCTCGCCTTGGACCGGAAGCTGCTAAACCCCACCGTTCCGCATACCGCCGACTCACCCGCGACTAATCTTGGCCAATTCTTTCCTGCTCACAGATCCGGCTACTCGCTCGGATCTTGAGAAGTTTCTGAATAGGGCGAAGAAACTCGACAGCAACGGGGCTGTCCGTCTAAAGGCATTCGGCGAAGTCCTTACGGCAACAGTTGCACCTATATATAACTCATCAATACTTGGAAATGACCCCACCATCTTGGGGATGAGAGTCGCAAAACTCTCTGAGCCAAGCGATGGCGATGTGGTGGCATCCCTGGGATCCATCCTTGAAAGACTCGCCGGTAAAGACCTGGAGCTCTCGTGGCCGCCGAGCCGAGAAGTGGTTCCATGGGCAGGTATTTCGCCACCCCAGTCGGGTTGGGAACATTTGGGTGAGATCTCCGCGATCGAAATATCAGAAATCGCAAAGGCTGGGATTGAAGAGGTTGCCGCTTCAGTACCCCAAGACACTGGCGCAAGTTTGGTGCAAAAAGTCAGGTCAAACGTGTGGGGGAGAAGCTTTGGTGAATTTGGTTTACCCCAAGGGGTTTGTTTTGGCCTGTTAGGACTTGGCTTTTTAGAAAATGGACAAGAAGTAAAGGTCTATGCCAATCAAAACTGGCGAAGACTCTCAAGTAGCTTTGGACACGTTCTCACGAAACTGAGTTAGTCCTCGAAAGTGTTGAGCATGGCGTGGGCAGCCCGCTGCAGATAATCCCAAAGTTCATCACGATCTATTTGTGCAAGATCAAGAGAATTCACTGCTGCTTCCATGTGAAGTAGCCATCTGTCTCGGGCTTGCGGATTTATCTTGAATTCGAAATGCCTCATGCGGAGCCTAGGGTGGCCTCGTTCTTGCTGGTAAGTGTCAGGCCCGCCCCAATACTGCTCGAGAAACATTCTTAGTCTGCGCTCAGCTGGACCTAGATCTTCTTCGGGGTACATCGGTTTGAGAATCTCATCTGATGCAACACCCTTATAAAATTCGGCGGCTAACTTTTCAAATACTTGAGCGCCACCGACGCGATCGTAAAAAGAGTTTTGTGACAATTACTTCTGCGTTGAGTTTCCGACTTTGAGTATCTCGCCATTTCTGACATACCAAAGTGCACCGGTTCTATCTCTTACCTGCGTAACGCGAAGTCCAACTCTCTCGACTTCGCCCTCGACTCCATCCAGGTTGACTTTGTCGCCGACCCCATACTGATCTTCAAACACGATAAATATTCCGCTGATTACATCTTTTACTAACGCTTGACCACCAAAACCAATTGCAGCTCCAAGGATTGTCGTTACGGCAATCAGAGCACCGGTGTCGACTCCGAGTTCGGAAAGAATCATTACGGTTGCAGTAATTGCGATGCCCCAGGTTGCCAAGTTGTCCAAGATCGAAGCCATGGTTGCGGTTCTGGCCAATACTCGCTGCTCAGCAAGAATTCCTTTGGTCTCGGAAGTCTTTGCGATCGACTTCACGAGGCGATTACTTGCGACCTTGATGACGATTCTCATGGCGATAGCGACTGCGACTATTGCAGTGATTCGGATTGGGGTTTGCCAGGTTGTCAGAAACTCTTGAAATTCCATCAGATGTCGACTTTCTGCGCGGCTAGGGCTCTCTCTAGGTTGGCAAGGTTTTCAACCAGAATGCGTCGGAGCGCTGGTTTTTCGAGAATTTCCGGCTTGTTTATCAAAGCCTTGGTCGCGTCCGCAAGCGACTGGTTACCCAGCCTGACCGGATAGAGATTATTCAGCAAGTATGCAGCGATGTGGTAGCTGCGAGACTCCCAGATTTTTAGTGCGCTGGCGAGGTACTTGTCTTGGTACTCGGTTAGTAGTCCAAGATCTAGCACTCTTCCAAAGGCAAGCGATGCCGAATTCACAAGAGTGTTTGAGTATTCCTCAGTTTCAACCAAAGTGCGCCAAGCGATGGCTTTGGATTCCTTGTTTGGCAATACAGCTCTCGCCGCCGCGGCAAACTTCTGTCCGTTGGCTGTGTTGTCTCGTTCTAGCTCCT